>Ga0172380_10000364_pt1 | contig 91720 bp, 82 predicted proteins | sample Leawe162metaG_FD_119747 | JGI IMG/M metagenome (GOLD analysis project Ga0172380, IMG submission 119747) | Leachate microbial communities from a municipal landfill in Southern Ontario, Canada - Leachate well 162 metaG | ecosystem: Engineered > Solid waste > Landfill > Unclassified | place... | reverse complement strand
TCCCGGGAAGCTACACACGAACTGGCCACCTCAGTTCAAATCGACACCAAGTAAAACTCGCCCGCAGCCCGCTCCAGCACTGGCGCTACGATAAACTCCGGGCGGCTCAACCGGACAGCAGTGCATTAACGTATATATTGGGGGCGAATTGCTATCGTCCGCATAATAAACAACCTGATTTATAATAGTCGTATTTCGCAATGACCTGATACTAATACACCCTATATTGAATCCAGATGGTTCTGTCAGATGATTGCCATAGCAAGCAATGTTGCGGATTTCTAAACGCCCTGTCGATTCCGCACCACACACATCTGCATGGTTCAGAATAGCGGCTGAAACTGGCGCCCGGCAATCGCGGAATACTATGTCACGAATGATTGCATTGGACCCGTTCTCCATGTTGATGGCGCCGCCTTTGTCACAATGTGCGTAAATGTCCGGACGCGTCCCTTGTCCGTGGATCATGGTGAAGCCGCAAATCGTGAATGTGTTGTGCGCCCAGGTTACGATGTCCATGATGGTGCCAACGTACTGGCCGTCCAGAACGGTTTCATTAATGTCCGTTGAGTCTTCACTAAACAAGTAGTTGGAACAGAGGGTCAGGCTGTGGACGGGGCTGGTGTACAGCCCCGTCCACGTGCCGCGTTCCACGAGCACCGTGTCCCCGTTTGCACTCGCGTCAAGTGCAGCTTGGATGCCCGGAAATTCCTGCGGGACATGCAGAACCGCGGCCCACACAGTTGCCGCCCGCAGGAACAGGCTAACCATTAGAACCAACCAGTGTCCGGGAACGGAGTGCTTCATTTCACCAGCATCATCTTCTGGGTGCTCGTGTGGCCGTTCTGCTCGGCTAACGCCACGTAGAGGCCGCTGGCCCAACGGCTGCCGTCGATCTGCAACGAGTGCTGACCGGCCTGCACGTGCTGGTTCATCGGCTCGGCCACTTGCTGACCCAGCAGGTTGAACACGCGCACTCGCACCAGGCCATCCGCGGGCACGGCCAGTTGTAGAATTGCCACCGGGTTGAAGGGGTTGGGATGCACGTTGACAATGCGGAATTCCGACGGTCCCTTGCCCCTCTCTTGCTCCAGCTCCACAGCCTGGCCCCGCGGGCTAGTCAACAGGGTCTGCTCGGCTCGCTGCCGCTCGACGCGCCGCGCGGCCAGGGCTTGCGGATGCAAGGCCGATGTTCCGCCCTGAACCGGGAAGGTGCCGATCTCCATAACTGCTTTGTTGATCGTTGTCCGGCAAATCGGGTCCGCTTCCCCGCTCAGCATGCCAGACAAGGCGGCCAATGCGCCGGGACGGTCGCCCCAGCGGGCCTCCACGCACCAGCCGCCGCAGTCCTGCAACACGGCTTGTTGATGCATCTGGGACAGCTCGGAAGTGTCGGCAGCCGAAAACAAGCCCGCCGCCACGTCTGTGTAGCCCTCGGGGCCGTATTCCTTGTTCAAGCCCAGACCTTTCAGGCGCAAGCTGCCCTCATTGGCCTCCTGGCTGGTGGGATACAAGGCCAGCAGGAAGCGAAAGTTGTCCTTGGCCGCGACATAGTCGAAGGAGGCCTCGGCCAGTTTGCCATTTTTCAACAGTTCGATCGCTGTGTAGATTTCATATGGACAGGCGGGATTGTCGGGATCCAATGGCTCAACACACTGGATTAGACTGTTTTCAGTGTGTGCCCAGGGGGGAAGAAGATGCAGAATACGATTATTTAGGACGGCATCGGATAGTGGCTGTTGGCAACTAGCTCCCCAGAAATTCTGGCTCCAGATATGCTGTTCTGGTTGCTCATCTGGAATAGTGGGCCAAGAGATAATTGGCCATGTAGCGCCAAATCCGGAAAGGACAAAATTATTACGCCCGCAGTATAGATCAAGTACTCCATTCTCAAGTTCCACTATGGGATGGCCGCTTGAGAAGGTTTGCGCTGCCAACAAACTGTTTCGGGCTTCATGGCTCATGTCCAAGGAACTATGGGTCTCTATGATCGGCGTGTATGTCAGGTCTTCAAAACTATTGTTGGTGAGCCGCAAGACCGTTTGTTGAAAATCCGCCAGGTAGTTACCGTTCTGGGACGCGCCAACAAAGGTGTTCCGCTGCAAAACCGGTGTTTCCACCTCACACGCGCCATACATCAACAACGGCGGGGTGTTGGCCGCCGACTCCGTCCCCGTGATCTGGAACGTGCAGTCCTCCACATCAATGTTAGTCTTCAGCAAAGACAGTCCGCCGGGGCCCTGGTTGTCCTCGTCGCCAATGGCCAGATGGTGCACTCGGCCTTGGGCATAGACAAAGGTGAGACGTCCATCTACAAGTGGGGAACTTGGATCATCCATATCTTGATCGATACCAATCCAATTCTGGAAGCGCACTAGGCGTCCGTCGATGTCCTGCGAAACGGACACATCGTCCAAATTGATAGTCACCCCATTAAAGCTCGGGTCGAGTACGTTCTGGGGTGGATAGTTGAACAACACTCCCTGCAGGTTCATTGTGCATTCAGGCGGGCCCTGAGCGTGAATCTCAATGGAGGAACTGGGATCAAGTCCACGTGCTGGTCTTCCCACCAAGGCAGTCCGGGCACCGTCGGCATCTCCAATGGTGATGGTGCCCGCCTCGTCAGGCACAATCGTCAAGCTCTTTCCCGTTGCCACGCGCAGCACCGTGCCGGCAGGGATGGCGGTTCGGATCTCGGTGTCATCGGTGATGTCGTAATGTCCAGCCGGCAGGTTTTGCACGATACCCGATAGGGTGGCTTCGGGAAGCTCCGGATGCCAACCCACATCCGCCCGAGTCAAGTCGAAATCCAATGGCGCGCCGGGCGCGCCTGAATCCAGACAGGGAGAATCCCAGCGGGGTCGCAGATCGCCAAGCGCGGGATCCACTAGGCGGGCCGCTGGAATGGCGCGCAGCCCGCGCAGCTGCGGCAGGTTGTGGGTGGAATCCGCCCCGTGCGCGTCGCTCAAACACCACGCGGCCTCGAGTTGTGATCCGGCATCCACCTGGAACCAAGGCATTTCCCTGGGGATCGCGGCACTGAACAGGCAGGAATTCAACCGGGCCTGCGCGCCGGACTCCAGCGTCAGGAACGGACGGGCGCTACGGGTCCTGAGAGTGCTGAACTGCAGAGTCAGTTCGCCGCCGCTCAGCTCAATCAGGGCCCGCCCGCCGGCCCGACCGGCGGAGCGCGCATCCACCAGGCGGCAGTCCTTCAGCCACAAGCGGCCGCCCGCCTCCACGCGCACCAGCGGCTCCGACGATCCCCGGCGCGCGCGCAGCCGAGCGTTCTCCAGCACCAGGGTGCCGCGGCAGACAAGGGCGGGTGCGGCGCCCGCGCGTAGCTCCAACCCATTCATGCACAGGCTGTCGCCGGCGCTCACCACCAGCGAGCCACGCGCTCCCGCAGGGTTGGCAAGGGTCGTGATCAGGATGAGAGTGAATAGAAAGGGGATGACTTTCACACAGCCAAAAACGCAAGCTTTGGGCATTCAGACAAGAACCCAGCGTGCCCGCATCGTTCTTTGCTCCCACATCACTCCCGCATCACCCCCGCATTGCTCCGTGTCAGACAACGTGCCAGACTTCGTTTTGGCACGCCCCCATCCGCCTTTGTCCGCTGCGCGGACACAGGCGGCTTCCCCCGCGGGGCGCGGGGGAAGCGAATCCACACCAAGACTGCCGTCCATCAAATCTCAGCCTCTGTGCCCCTGTGTCTCTGTGTTGAATTCCCGCCGCGGCCATTCCTTAGCCAGCCGAATACCTCTTCGAGTCTTCACAACTTCGTGCGCAACACAACTCTCGGGCCACCCGAACCCCGACCCTGGCCCAGCCCCCTGCCCTGCGCAACTGGCCCACGCTTTGCGAAGTGCCTCCAGATCATGACCTTTCACGCGATTGACGCCCTTGGGAAGTCGATAATCACGACAGCTCGTCAAGTTTCAGAACCATTGCCGGAGGACGCATGCGGATCTGCCTGACCCTGGCCCTGATGGGAGCTGCCTGGGCCGCCCCGGCAAGTCGGGATGCGGCCCAACTGCTGGCGGACGCCTGGCTGCAGGCGCGCCTGCATCCCGGGCAAAGCCGGTCCGTGGACACGCCCCTGCCCTGGCCCTCTGAAGCGGACCCGGCCGCCTGGCTGGTGCCCTTGGCCCCCGCGGGGTTCGTGCTGGTGTCCGCGGATGACGCCCTGCGCCCGGTGCTTGGCTGGTCCACGGACGGCGAACTGGGCAACGAGACTCCTCCCGGCCTGACGGACTTCCTGGGCGCCGTGAGCCAAACCCTGCAGCAGGTCCGTGCCACAGGGTCGGACAACCGCCTCACGCGGCCAGAGTGGGACGCCGTCCTGGCCGGTGAGGCCCCGGCTTCCCGCGAACTGGGCGTGCTGCCACTGCTGGGTTGCAACTGGAATCAGGGCGACGGCTGGAACGACCTCTGCCCGCTGGATGCCGCCGGCCCGGGCGGCCGCGTGTACGCCGGCTGCGTGGCCGTTTCCATGGCCCAGATCATGCACTACTGGCAGCAGCCGCGCAGCGGCCAGGGTTCGCACGGCTACACTTCGGACTATGGCTGGCTGCAGGCGGATTTCTCCGCCTCCACCTATGACTGGGAGCAGATTCCCGCCAGCATTCCCACGCTGGAAACCGCCGAGCTGTTGTATCACTGCGGCATCGCGGTGGACATGATGTATGCGCCGGACGGGTCGGGCGCCTACGTGGGCTGGGGCAATCCCTGCGCCCGCACGGCCATGCAAGACCACTTTGGCTTCGACAACGGCCTGAGCTTCGTGGAAAAGGACGACATGAGCTGGTCCGCCTGGCGCAATGTGATGCGCACAGAGCTGGACGCCGGTCGGCCCATCCTGCTCTCGGGCTTCGGCAGCGGCGGGCACGCCTTCAACCTGGACGGCTGGCGCGAGACCGACTATTTCCACCTGAACTGGGGCTGGGGCGGCGCCTACAACGGCTGGTTCCTCATCGACCAGCTCAATCCCGGCGGGTCGGACTTCAGCCAGGGCCAGGGCGCGGTGATCGGCCTGGTGCCGACGGAATACCAGCACGCGCCCCAGCCGGTCTTCCCCACGACGGACGCCGAAGACGTGGCCTGCGAACCCCTGCTCTTCCAGTGGAGCGAAGTCCCCGGCGCCACGGGCTACGATTTGCAGGTGGACACGGCGCCGGAGTTCCGCGCGCCGCTGGTGGCCCTGGAGCAGGTGACGGAAGCCAGTCGCAGCGTGGAGAACCTGCTGCACTACTCCACCTACTACTGGCGCATCCGCAGCCACGGCGCCCTGGGCACCAGCCCCTGGTCCAGCACCTCCAGTTTCACCACCGCCTACTGGGACGAGACTCCGCAACCCGCCCCCGCCACCCCGGTGGACGGCGCCCTCAACGTGCGACTGAACCCCACCGTGCTGGTCTGGGATTTTGTCACCGGCGGCGCGAGTTACGAGGTCCAGGTGGATGACGCGCCGGACTTCGGCACGCCCGTGCTGGACTCGCTGGGGGTGGTCACCCACTACGTGCTGTACCGCGACCGGCTGGAGCCCGGCACCCCGTACTGGTGGCGCGTGCGCTGCCAGGGCCTGGCCGGCCTGAGTGATTGGTCCGCCGTGCGCAGCTTCACGTCGGAGTCGCTGGATCTGGGCGACGATCCCGCCGCCCCGCGGGGATTGGAGTTGAGCGCGGCCTGGCCCAATCCATTCAATCCCGCCACTCGCGTGACCATCCGAAGCGACGTCCCGGCGCGCGTGGGCCTGCGGGTCTACAACGTGCTGGGTGAACAGGTGGCCGAGTTGCTGCCGGAATCTCTGCTGCCGGCGGGCGAGCAGCAGATCCTCTGGCAGGCCGACGGTCTGCCGAGTGGCCTCTATCTGCTGGTGCTGCAGTCCGCCGATCAGCGGCTGGTGCAAAAGGTGACCCTGCTGCGCTGATCCAGCGCCAGCGCGGCGCAGTTGATTCGCTGAACCACGCCCCCTCCAGCTCCGGCCGGGCGGGGGCTTTTCTTTGCCGAAGCGCGGAGCTGGACCAAATCACCAAAAACTGAACGAGGTCCCGTCTGCCGCTAAGCTGGGACCTCGTTCCACTTCCACCGTATCTCGACCCAAAGAACACACTTGCCGGCATGCCCCAAGGTGATCGGTGCGGCCGCCCGGCTGTGAAGCTTGTCACACGGCACCGGCGGGTTCTGCACCGGTGCTCTGGCACCGTGCCTGACACCAACCCCGCTTCGCGTCCACCACCCTGGACCATCTTCGCCATTCAGCTTGGCGCCAGCCCGGCAACACGACAGGACCGCCCGGACATGAAACGGGGTCCCGTCAGCCGCTAAGCTGGGACCCCGTTCCACTTCCACCGTACTTCTGCAACCAAGAAGGCATCCCGGCGCGAGGCGGGAGGTGACCGGGGCGGGCAGCCGCGTGTGAAGCGGGTCACCTTCCGCGGCACTGGACAGAATGGGAGAGGCATGCACCGCTGCTCTGGCATCATGCCTGACACCGGCTCCGGGATTTGTCCATTCATGCGGACGCCCCGGTTGTTCGGCCGGGGCGCCCAGATTCGTCGGATGGGACGCTGCGGGTTACTTCAGCAGGACCATTTTGCGGGTCTCGACGGTGCCATTGGCTTGCAGGGTGTAGAAGTACACGCCGCTGCCCAGCTGGCTGGCATCGAAGTGGACCGTGTGCCGGCCCGCTTCCAGCAGGCCGCTCACCACGGTCGCCACCTCGCGCCCGGCCACGTCGAAGACTTTCAGGCTGGCCTCGCTGGTCGCGCCCAGGCTGAAATCGATGCGCGTGGTCGGGTTGAAGGGGTTCGGGACGTTTTGGCCCAGGGCGAAGTCCTCGGGTTGATCGTCCGCGGAGACCACGCCCCCGCTGCACTCCACCGTCAAGAGATAGGCTTCGCCCTGATTGGTGTTGTAGAAGTCGGCGATGACGTAGTACAGGCCCGGCAGCAGGTGCACGTTCAGCACCTCCGGCTCCCCGCCCACCGTGGCGTCCGCGCCGGCGATGCAGCTGTTGGCGTCCTGGCAATCCGTGCGCAAAAGCAGGGCGGCGTCCCGCGTGCCGTAGTTATCCATCGTGATGACGACGTCGCACTCCTGGGTGATGGTCAGGCCGTACTCATGGTCGTAGCCGTTGTGCGAGTAGCCCGTGCAGGAGGGAGACCCGGCCACGAAGTTGTTGGCCGTGGGCGCGGGCGCGTCCACCACAGCGCCGCAGGCCAGCGGGGCGGGGTCGTCGCAGGGCAGATGGCAGGCTTCCGTGGTCAGCAGCAGGCCGTAGTGGTGCAGATCCTGCGGGGCAAATCCGCTGGTTCCCTGTGGCACCGCCACCAATCGATAGGTTCCGGCCGCCAAACAGCCGGAGGTCAGGCTGCCCGTGGCATTCGCCCCCACCGCGACGTAGGTCAACTGGGCCGGCGTGGGACACTGGTCATCCACCAGCACCAAGTTCATGGGCACGCAGGCGGTCGCCAGGGTGACGTGCAGGATCGAGCTGCCCGTGAGCTGCACTTCGAACCAGTCGGTGTCCCGGTTTCCTTCGGCAGCCCAGGTCGTGCCGCAGAGAGCCACGCCCGGTGACAAAGGCTCGAAGCCGGGGATGTCCATGTTGCACCCGCCGTTGCTGTCCATGCCGTTGCCTTCCAGCTCGAAGGCGGCATCGAAGCCGGGCAGACAACCGGGATTGTCGCAGGTGCCGGTGATGGTCAGCTGGTAGGAGCCGGTGGAATTGCCGTAGCCGTCCACCACGATGAAGTAGCTGCCCGCCGGCAGCAGGCAGGTGTTGATGATGGAGCGGTAACTGGCGCCGCAACCGTCGTCGTCGCGGGCCACGCACTCGCCCACGGTGCCGCCGGCATCCACGAACACGCCCACGGCCGTGTCGTAGCCCGAGGCGCACAGATCAATGACCAGCTCCGAAGGCTGGCTGAGCACCAGTTTGTAGCTGCGGTCCCGGGCGCCGCCGGCGGCCCAGGCCCCCACCTGCGGACAGAGCGTGGGCGCCGTGAAGAGCTCCGCTCCGACGGAATGCTGGGCGCCGCTGGTGCGGGACGTGCTGCCGCTGTCGCTGTAGGGCAACCCGGGAATCAGCACGGCCGTGGCCGGACTGACGCCACCCTGCCGGCTGCCGTCGGATCCACCGGGGGCCCCCAAGGTCGAGCCGGGGAAGAGCTTTTCCAGCAGCCAGACGGGGGCCTCCTGCCCGTCGGCCTTCAAGGATCCGTAGAGCAATTCGAGCTCGCCCGGATCCTGGCCGGGCACGTCGCCCAAGTCGGCCGCCCGGAGGGGCAAGGCCGCGCAAGCCAGCGTACCCCACAGACATACGTGTTTCATCGGAGACAATTTCACCGCTCAGCTCCTTTCGGGTTGTGGAAAATCACCGGGCCGCCTGTACCGGGGAGAAGCCGGTGAAGCGACATGATTCAGTGATGGGGATAAGGGATCTTCGCGCAAAGCGAATGCCAGCACAACCCCAAGCCGCCAACTCCTTGTCCTGTAAGGAATTGCCTCAATCCGGGCCGAGTGGCCCCGGTTTGACCCGCCGCGATCTGCACACCCCTGCTCAATTTTGGACAAGTTCAGGCCGCTCCATTCTGACATACGACAAAAAGCGGCGCCCCGGAGATGAGTCCGGAGCGCCGCAGGATCGAGTCGGATTGGCAGCCGAAGCTTATTTCATCAGGACCATCTTCTTGGTCTCCACGCTGCCGTTGGCCTGCAGGGTGTAGAAGTACACGCCGCTGCTCAGGTTGCTGGCATCGAAGTTGACCGTGTGCTGGCCGCTCTCAACCACGCCGCTCACCAGGGTCGCCACTTCGCGGCCGGCCAGGTCGAAGACCTTCAGGCTGGCGTCGCTGGTCACGTTCATGGTGAAGTTGATGCTGGTGGTGGGGTTGAAGGGGTTCGGCACGTTCTGGCTCAGGCTGAAGGCCGAGGGCAGGTCGCTGGCTTCCACCGGGGCGCAGGCGGACACGCACAGGTTGAAGTCGCCGACAGCCGAGCCGTAGCCGTCCACGGAGATGAAATAGGTGCCGGCGGGCAGCGCGCAGCACTCGACCTTGGAGGTCAAGCCGGTGAAGTCATCGTTGCCGGCGACCAGGGCGCCCGTGGCATCCCACACACCGATGGCGGTGTCATAGCTCGAGCCGGTCAGGTCGAAGGAATACACACCGGCCGGGACCGTCACCTGGTACCAGGCGTCGCGGGAAGCACCAGTGGACGTGGCGCTGTAGTAGCCGGCCCAGGGGCAATACAGGTGCGTCACGTCGGCATAGCCCAGCGTAGTGTCCGTGTAGGGGGCCAGGGTGTTGCCCGTGACGCAGTCACCCACGTTCATCGGGTAGGCGCCGGAGGCCACGTCGTTGGCGGGCGGGGGCGGGGGCGGGGCGCAGTCGGTCCAAACGGTCGTCACGTTCTGGCCGGCATCGAGGTTGCCATTGGTGTACTCGTCGATGCGCAGATAGTAGGTCACGCCCGCGAGGAAGGTGAACTCGCTGCAGTTCAGGTAGGTGGCCCAACCGCAGGCGCTGGCACCGTCGCGATAGTAGACCTGGGTCAGCGTGCCCGGGCAGGTGCCCGTGTAGATGCGGAGGTCGGTGTCGACGTTGGTGATGCCGCCGCAGGTCTGCAGCGTCAGGCCGGAGCCCGTGCCCGTCCAGGTGAACCACAGCATGCTGCCGTCACCGTAGAAATCACTGGTGCCGAAGGGGATAGGATAGGCCGTCGCGCAGTCATTCATGATGATCTGATTGACGTTACCGGCTTCCCAAGCGGCCTTCTGCTCGGCGTCGCTCTTGTCGGCGGCCAGCACGGGGGCGGTCAGGCCAGCCACCAAGCTCAGCAGGACAAGGGTCTTCACGTTGTTCATGGGTCCTTCCTTTCGGCAAGTTCAGGGTTTGTGTACAGCATCACAGAGCATCCCCCCAATCATGGGCGCGTGGCAACAGAGATTGTGAGGACTTCAGGTTTTATGGCACTCGAGAGTGGAGCAAGTTCAGTGCCACTTTCTAACCAAACTGCAAAGCCGTTGATGATCAATTCATTACATCGTGAATCATCTGCTCTGGCGAATCCCAGGAGCCGGAAATCAAACAATCCTGACCGCCCTTGAACACAATCACTCAGGAATCCGCATTCAGCGCAATCATCCTTCCCCCTCGTGACTTCCGCGAGCAGGGCCTCGACTTCCATCACATGACGGCGCCCCGAATCCCAGGATCCGGGGCGCCGCAGAATCGCGTCGGAATGGCAGCCGAGGCTTACTTCATCAAGACCATCTTCTTGGTTTCGACGCTGCCGTTGGCCGTCAGGGTGTAGAAGTACACGCCGCTGGCCAGATGGCTGCCGTCGAAGGTCACGCTGTGCGCGCCGCGCTCGAGGGAGCCGTTCAGCAGCGTGGCGACTTCGCGGCCGTTCAGGTCGAAGACCTTCAAGCTGGCGGTGCCCGTCTCACCCAGTGTGAAGTTGATGGTCGTGGCGGGGTTGAAGGGGTTCGGGTAGTTCTGGCCCAGACCGAACTGCACGGGCTGGTCGTCGGCGTCCACCGGGCACTCCGTGCACTGGGTCACGCACAGGTTGAAGGCGCCGCGGGCCGTGTTGTAACCGTCCACCGCGATGGTGTAGGTGCCGCCGGGCATGGTGCAGCACAGCACGCGGGACCAGAGGCCGCCGGCGCCGTTGTCGTCGTTGGCCGCGACCAGATTGCCATCGACATCGAACACGCCCAACACCGTGTCGAACGTGGTGAAGTTGGCCGGGGGCTCCAGGGTGAAGGTGTACTGGGCCTCGCAGGGCAGCTCAATCGTGTACCAGGCATCGGCGCTGAGACCCACCGAGGTGGAGGTGTTGGTCCAGGGGCAGTACAGGTGCGTCAGGTACTCATTGGTGTAGAAGTGGTACGTGTCGGTGTAAACCGGGTGGGTGGTGTTGCCGGTCACGCAGCTGCCCAGGGTCAGCGGGGTCGCGTGCGCCGCGTCGACGTTGGTCGGCGGAGGCGGAGGCGTGGTGGAATTGAGCAGGACGCCGTAGGTGTAGTTGGCCGCGCAGGCGAAGCCCGTCGTCACGGAGGGCTCGACCTTCACGAAGTAGGTGCCGGCCGCCAGATAGGGAACCACGGCCGAGGTGGCCACGGCGTAGGCGCCCGCCGAAATGGACGCCCGGCTGACCGGGGAGGCGCAGGTGCCCGAATAGAGCGTGCCGACCATGGCCACGCAGTTGGCCGCCACGGTCAGGGAGACGTCCATCGGCTGGGTCAGCGTGAAGGTGTAGTAGTCCGTGTCCTTCACGGAGGCGTCGGCCTTGGTGAGACCGCCCAGCGGCATGTTCTCGCTGAGGCCCTCGGCCGTGAGGCAAGTTCCGTTGCTGTTGGCGCAGGCCGGCTCCAGCTCGAAGGCCGAGGTGAAGCCGATGGGATAACCCGGATCCACGCAGGGGCCGCTGATCGTACCCGCGATGTGCCAGGGGCTGGTGGTGGCCGAGTAGGTCTCGATGATGATGTAGTAGTCGTTCCCGGCCAGGAAGGTCAGGCCGGTGATCTTGGAGGTCGCCCCGTCGCCGCTGTCGTCGTCCTTGGTGACGTAACCCGCCGCGTTGATCGTGTTCTTGAACACGTGCATGTACGTGTCCACGGCGTTGAAGGCGTAGCTGGCGCTCAGATCGATGGTGTTGTTGGCGGACGTCTCCGTGGGCGTGAACTTGAAGACCACGTCGTCGCCGGCGCGCAGGGACGTGTAGTTCGTGGACGTGTACACGTTGTTGAAAATGCTGATGTCCGGCACATCCAGGGAGAAGGGGATGGAGGGAACGATGAAGGGGTTGCCGATCTCATCACCCTGCAGGTTGATGTCGGACAGCTCGCCCACGGGCGAGTTGTACTCGTCGGGGTTCTTCACGTCGCCCAGCTCGATCTTCTCGCTGGCCAGCACCGGCGCCGTCAGTCCGGCCACCAGGCTCAACAGCACAAGGGTCTTCAAGTTGCTCATGGGTCCTTCCTTTTCGCAAAATCAGGGGTAGTGTACAGCATCACGGAGGGTCCCCCCAATCATGGGCGCGTGGCAGCAAGGATTGTGGAGACTTCAGGTTTTATGGCGAGGATCGCAGGCGCAAGTTCAGTGCCAACCTTGTCAAGGAAAAAACATGTTGCTGGTCAATGGGTTTTGCCTCTCGCAAGGCGTGCTGGGGTGCGGACGGAGCCGGATTTCCGACACAAGTGCCCGCCCTTGAACACTCTCGGGGGCGGACTCCGCGGTCCCCCCCTGGGCGTTGAGCTGCCCGTCTCACGGCCCTGTCCCCTTGTGGTTCCGAACAGCCGGCCCGGCCCAAGCCGTCGATCCGACCGGCAGATAGAGAAAGCCCCGACCCAGGGGCGGTCGGGGCAGGGGCCTTCGGCTGGGCCGGCATTCTACTTGAGCAGGGTCACGCGCAGACTCTTCCGCCCACCGGCGGTCTCCAGGCGGAGCCAGTAGCTGCCGCTGGGCAGGCCCGCGGCGTTCCAATCCACCACCTGCCGACCCGCCGGCTGCCAGCCGTCCAGCAGGCGCGCCACCTCGGCGCCGCGCAGATCGTGCACGGAGAGCCGCAGCGTGCCGGCGCCCGGCAGCTCCAGCGCGACGCGCGTGCTCGGATTGAAGGGATTGGGCCAGGCGGCGAGCATGTCCGGCGTGGTCGGCCGGCCGGCCGGCGCTGGCAGATTCGTGTCCTCCCAGGCGCCCAGGCTGCCGTCCGGGTTGACGTTCTGCAGCAGGATGTCGCCGGACGCGTCGTCGCGCTGATCCTGCCAGACCGCCAGCAGCTGGCCGCGCGCGCCGGCCGTGGCGCTCAGGTAGCCGCGGCTGCTGGCGGTGCTGGAGGCGGTGACCAGCGCGGGCTCCCAGCCCGCCTCGCCGTCCTCGCGCACCGCTTCCACCACCAGCCGGCTATGCAGCACATCGCCGACGGGAAACTCCAGATGCCCCACCAGGCTGCTGTCCGCCAGGCCGCGGGTCGCGATCACCGACTGGCGGTTCTGCGAGGACAGGGCGTGCAGGACGCGGCCGCTGGCGCCCCACTGGCGCTCGCCCTCCCAGGAGAGGCGCTGGCCGGCGATGCCCGCCAGGTTCTGGTCCAGGTCGGTGATCCGGTAATACAACTCCAGCGCCGGCGGACCCGCGCCCACCTCGTCCAGCACCACCCGCGGCTGATCCTGCAGCTCGCTGGCCGTGGTGGAGAGCAGCACGCCGTTGGCCGTCCAGCCCGCCCCGCCGTCCGCCAACAGGTGCTGGGCGTAAGCGTGCAGCTGATTGTTGCGGCTGTCGTACCAGTAGCAAAACGCGCCGCCGGCGCCGTCGCCCAGCAGTTCCGGTCGCATCTGCGGACCGAAGCCGCCCGCCGTGGAGACCGCCGCGCCCGGGCCCTCCCAGGCGGGCTGGCCGGCGGCGTCGAAGCGCTGGAGGTAGAGGTGCTTGGGCGACCAGAACTGCGAGCCCTGGGCCTCCAGATACTGCAGCAGCACGCCGTCGTCGGGCGCGGCGGCCAGCCGCGGAATGGAAAGCGCATAGGTGGCGCTGAGCGTGAGGCTGACGGGGTCCCAGAGATCCAGGCCCGCCGGACTCACCTTGCGCAGGTGGAGCACGCTGTCCTCCTGCCAGGCGAAGACGATGTTGCCCTCCGTCGTGACACAAATCTGCGGATCCGGCTCGAAGCCCTCGTTGCGCGAGACCGCCAGGCCGTCGGGGCCCCAGGCAAATTCGCCCGCCGGGCTGATCCGGTAGGCCGTGATGTCGCGGTCGGCGCCGTCGCGGATGTCGTTGATGGCGACGATGGCGTGATCCTGCGCATCCACGGCCAGGTCATAGTCCGTGATCCAGGTCTCCTGGGGGTGGTCGCTAAGCAGCAGGCCGCCGTCAGCCCAGACCGGCTGGCCCTCCGCGTCCAGCCGCTGCAGCCAGGTGTCGTAGTTGCCCGCGCCGTGATCCTGCCAGCTCACGTAGCAGCCGCCGTCGGAGGTGGCGGCGAGCTTGGGCAGGGTCTGTTCCCCCGCGCGGTCGCAGACGGCGAAGTTCAGCGCCGGGTCCTCCGGCCACTGGGCCTGCAGGACTCCGGCCAGCGCCAGGACAGACAGAAGCACACGTGTCATGGGATCCTCCCTGGGCGGGACCGCGCGCGGATGGCCACGTCGGCCCGCAACGTCGGCCCGTCCCGTGTCCGTGAAGCAATTTTCCTTTCAACAGGCGACTTGCCGCTTGCCCGTGTCACACGGGAGGGCGAGGTTGCCCTTGAATTCGCAACCACCACAGCCTAACATCAACACAGCATCCCCGCCTTGCGGGAGAAAGGACTCACATGTTGAGTCTTCGTCATGCCCTGTCCAGCGCCGCTTTGGTCCTGGCCCTATTGCCCGTGCTGAGTGGCGGCGCCGTGCACGCCGACGTCAACATCAGCAACGTGGTGCGGACCTGGGTGCCCGCCGACGTGACCGTCACCGTGGGCGAGAGCGTCCACTGGAGCTGGACCAGCCTGCATAACGTGGCCCAGGTCAACGGACCCGCCAACAACAGCTGGAACGGCAGCGGCTTCTACTCCGGCGCCGCGACCAACGGCGGCGTCTTCAGCCACACCTTCACGACGCCCGGTCTGTTCTACTACGTCTGCGAGCTGCACGCCGGGATGGGCATGCGCGGCACGGTCACCGTGCTGAATCCCTGCGCCGATCCCACGCCGCCCGCCCCGCAGGTGCAGATCACCTACGACCCGGCCACGCACAACGTGACCTTGAGTTGGGACGCAGTGACCGAAAGCCTGGAAGGCTGCCCGCTGACGGTCGACTATCGCGTGCTGGGCGGACCCACGCCGGGCGAACTGGCGGAGATCGCCTTCACGTCGCAACTGTCCATCGAGCTGCCGGTGGCGGGCAACTCCTTCTTCCGCGTGATCGCCCTGCCTGTCAGTCCGGCGCGCTGAGCAGGCGGAAGTGCTCCAGGGCCTCGGGATTGGCCAGGGCCTCCGTGTTCTCCACCGCGCGGCCGTGCAGCACCTGCCGCACGGCCAGTTCGCTGATTTTGCCCGAGCGCGTGCGCGGGATGTCCGGCACCTGCAGGATCCGCGCCGGGACGTGGCGCGGCGTGGCGTTCTCGCGGACGCGGCAGCGGATGGTCTCGCGCAGCGCCTCGTCCAGCTCCAGGCCCGCGCGCAGCCGCACGAACAGGATCACGCGCTGGTCGCCCTGCCAGTCCTGGCCCACCACCACGGCCTCCTCCACCTCGTGGACCTGCTCCACCTGGCGGTAGATCTCCGCCGTGCCGATGCGCACGCCGCCGGGGTTGAGGGTGGCGTCGCTGCGCCCGAGGATCAGGAAGCCGCCCGCCGCCGTGTGCACGGCCCAGTCCCCGTGGTGCCAGCAGCCGGGGAAACGCTCGAAGTAGGCGCCACGGTAGCGCGCGCCAGCCGGGTCGTTCCAGAAGCCGGTGGGCATGCAAGGGAAGGCGTTGCGGCAGACCAGTTCGCCCGGCGTGTCACGCAGCTCGCGGCCCTGGGGATCCAGGACCGTCACGTCCAGGCCCAGGCCCGGACCCTGGATCTCTCCGCGCCGCACGCCCTGCAGCGGGTTGCCCAGCACGAAGCAGCTCACGATGTCCGTCCCGCCGCTGATGGAGGCCAATTGCAGGTCGGACTTGACCTCGCGGTAGACCCAGTCGAAACTCTCGGGCAGAAGCGGCGAGCCGGTGGAGAGAATCGCGCGCAGCGTCTCCAGCCGGTGACTGGCCCGCGGGCGCAGACCGGCCTTGGCGCAGGCGTCCAGGTACTTGGCCGAGGTGCCGAAGACCGTAATGCCCAGCTGGTCGGCCAGGTCCCAGAGCGCGGCGGGCCCGGGATGCAGCGGGTTGCCGTCGAAGAGCACGAGCGTGGCCTCCGCGGCCAGCGCCGACACCAGCCAATTCCACATCATCCAGCCCGTGGTCGTGTAGTAGAAGAGCCGGTCCTCGCCGCCCAAATCCGTGTGCAGGCGGTGCTCCTTCAGGTGCTGGAGCAGCGTGCCGCCCGCTCCGTGCAGCAGACATTTGGGCTTGCCCGTGGTGCCGCTGGAGTAGAGGATGTAGAGCGGGTGGTCGAAGGGAAAGCGCTCCCAGACGCTGTCCGCCGGCGCGTTCTCCAGCCACAGCCGCAGGTCAACGGAGTCCGGCAGGGCGTCCAGATCCAGCATCTCGTCGGTTTCGGCGGCGCGGTTGGGCACCACCAGCAGGCCTTCCACCGTGGGCAGGCCGGCGCGCACCTCGCGCAGCCGGTCCAGGCAGTCCACCCAGTTTCCTTTCCAGGAGTAAGCGTCCACGCCCAGCAGCCAGCGCGGCTCCACCTGCCCGAAGCGGTCCAGCACGCCTTGGGCGCCGAAGTCCGGCGAGGCGCTGGTCCAGACGCCGCCCAGGCTGGTGACGGCCAGCATCAGCGCCACGGTTTCGGGCAGGTTGGGAAGCAGAGCCGCCACGCGGTCGCCCGGCTGCAATCCGGCGGCCTCGAAACCCGCGCGTAGCCGCAGTACCATGTCCGTCAGGCGCGCGTGGCTCCAGCTCGCGCTGCGGCCTTGGTCGTTGACGGCCAGCAGGGCCGGCCCTTCACCCGAGCCGCGCAGCAGGTTCTCCGCGAAGTTCAGCCGGGCCGCCGGGAACCAGCGCGCACCCAGGCGGTCCGCAGCCGCCACCCGCACCTCGTCCCCGGGCTCGCCCAGCACGCCGCAGAACTCCCAGACCAGCCGCCAGAAGGCCGGCGCCTCGCGCACGCTCCAAGCGTGCAGGGCCGGATAGTCGGGAAGGGCGGTGCCGGCCAGCGTCTCCGCGGCGCGGCGGAAGGCTTCCAATCGGCTGGCCTGGACACGGTCGGGCGCAGGCTGCCAGAGCAGCGGGGCGACGTCATGCGGCATGGGAATCCTCTCTGCTGGATGCGGGCGAAAAGGAGGGACTTTGCCTGCCGCGGAGCAAGCCGGATTTCCCGCTCAGCCAACGACCGCAGCGATCGCCGACCCGGCGGGACCTGTTGTGGCCTGTCCATGATTCCGTTGCATTCAGAATCGTCAATTCCTTAACATGACTCCGCCTTCCCCCGGGGTCATCATCGAGGTTGCCATGAAGTCTTCTCTGTTGTGGCTGGGTTTGACCGCCTGCGTTTGGATCCAGCCGGCCCAGGCCGTCAGCGACGCCGCCTGCATCTGGTTGATGATCTCACCCTCCACCCGCGCCACTGGGATGGGCAACACCTTCTCGCCCCTCTCCGACGACCCCTTCAACGCCTGGCTGGCGCCGGGCAGCGAAGTGCTGCGCCCGGAAGGCGGCCCGCCGCTGGATCTCAGCTTGACGGGCTATCCGGGCGGCATCCAGTGGGCCCCCTTTCACGACGTCCAGCTGATGAATCAGGCCGTCTCGCTGCGTCTCGATCTGCAGGAGTGGCAGCGGCGGAATCCAGGCGGGTCCGTGGCGCAACAGCCCTGGCAGCTCAGCCTGAGCTATCTGCACAACCTGCTTGAAGAAGGGGAGCAGACCCGCACGGATGAGGACGGCGCCATCATCGGCACCAGCCATGCCATCGAGCAGAGCCACAGCCTGCGGCTGGGCCTGGGGCAGCGCCGGGAGCGCTGGTCCTTTGGACTGGGGCTGGGCGCGGACCACGTGATCAGCGATCTGGCCAGCGGGCTGCTGGTCGGGGGGCGGCAGGTGGAAGTCGGCCACAGCACCATGCTGGATGCCGGTCTCAACCTGCAGGCCAAGCCCCTGCCGCGCCAGTGGCTAAATCCAGCGGATCCCGCGGCGGGCTACCTGGACTGGAGCCTGGGCCTGCAGTACTCCAAGCTCTTCCTGGGTTCCCACATCAGCTATGTCGATGGAATGGACGACGACCCCATGCCCTTCCACGACCGGCTCGCCCTGGCCAGTCGCTGGCGTCTGGCGCTGCCGCCCGCGGGCGGCATGCCTGAGCTGCCCGTGCTGGAAGCCCACGTGGCGCTGGAGCGTTCCATCGAATTGATCCGCGCGAACCGCCACTGGGTCGTGGAGGGGATCCGCGACGACCTGCCCGGCGGCCATTGGAATGACCCGAACGACGCGCCGGACGACCTTTCCTGGGACAAGCACTACATCGCCTTCGATGAAGGGCTGTTCCACGGTCGGCCCTCGGAATTCATCCATTCCCGCGGCTGGGAGCTGGGCGTGCTGGGTTTCGCGTATCTGCGCGGCGGCCACTATGCCGACCCGGCGGGGCTGGTGGAGCGCAAGACCAGCGGCGGCGGCCTGCAGAGCGGCGGGCTGGTGAACTGGCTGCTGCGCAGTCGGCCGGAGCGGGCCGGCCGGCCGGTGTTCCAGCTGCTGCGACGGCTGGACCTGCGCTTCGATTGGGCCGAGTCGCGCTATCGCTACTCCCCAAGCAGGACGAAGTACCGGGAGCTGAGCCTACGCTGGAACTTCTGACAGCCTCTAAATCTGCTTCAGTTTGAGGGCTTGCCATCCGCAAGCCCTCTCCTTGTCCTCCCGCCCGCTCTTCCCGCCGCCCCGAGTCCTATCTTGCCGGCAGGAGGCGCACATGCAGATCAAGGCCGTCATTTTCGACCTGGACAACACCCTGGTCGATTTCATGAAGATGAAGCGCGAGGCCGTGGCCGCCGCGGCGCGCGCCATGGTGGATCACGGTTTGTCCATGAAAGAGGAGGAGGCCTACGCCCGCCTCTTCGAGATTTACGACCGCGAGGGCATCGAGTACCAGGAGGTGCTGGACCACTTCCTCAAGGAAGAGCTGGGCCGGCTGGATCACCGCCTGCTGGCCGCCGGCGTGGTGGCCTACCGGCGGGCCCGCGAGGCCAACATGGTCCTCTACCCGCACGTCAAGCTGACCCTGATGGAGCTGATCCGCCGCGGCTACAAGCTGGGCGTGCTCTCCGACGCGCCGGGCCGCCAGGCTTGGCTGCGGCTGGCCAGTCTGGGCCTGCTGCACTACTTCCAGCACGTCATCACCCACGAGGACACGGGCAAATGGAAGCCCGACCCGGCGCCCTTCCGCAAGATGCTCGAGGTGCTGGACCTGAACCACGACCAGGTGCTGATGGTGGGGGACTGGCCGGACCGCGACATCCAGGGCGCGCGCAACCTGCACATCCGCACGGCTCTGGCGCTCTACGGCTCGGATTTCGACACGGAGGACAGCGGGGCGGATTTCCTGCTGCACAGCGTGGATGAGCTGATCCCGATCCTCGAGGGCTTGAACGAGGGCTGGCATCCGGGGTGGACCGGTTGATCGTGCATCAGGCCTTCCGGCTGGCTCCCCTGGACGACCCGCCCGCACCCGCCGCTGGGTTCAGCCCGGGGGAGGAGCGCTACCTTGGGCGCGCGGGACATCCGGCGGGCTCGCGCACGGCGCGCCGTCTGGCCAAGGACCTGCTGCGTGAGTGGCTGCCGGAGCTGCAGCCGGCGCACATTGAAATCCTGCCCCCCGGCGCCAGCGCCGACGCCGACGCGCCCAGCGCTCCGCCGCAGGTCCGGCTGCCGGCAGGCACGCTGCCAAGGGACTGCCGCCTGCACCTGTCCCTGAGCCACAGCCGCCACCACGCCGCCGCGCTGCTGGTGGTGGAGCGAATCTCGGCTGGGTGAAAACCCAACCACAGAGTCACAGAGGCACAGAATTCATAACGGACTTGCCTCGGTTGGAAGTGGAGCTCCATCATTTGCGTGCGCACGAAGACTCGAAGGCTCGAAGCGGATGCAGGGGTGGTACATGTGGCTCTTCAACACAGAGGCACAGAGTCACAGTGAGATCGTGAGACAGTAGGAGTCAATGGTCAAGTGAGGTGAAGCCCGCAGGGCTGAACCAGAACCTGGGTGAAGCGCGCAGCGCGAACCAACTACCTGGAGACAGGAAGGAGCCGCTGCCGCCAGCGGAAGGCCACCGGGAGGTGGCCTGACTCTGGCGGTTGAGAAAAAGCGCCTCTTTGGCTCCACCTTTCTGGCGCCAGCAGAAAGGTGGAAAACAAGGCAACCCGGCAGGTGACTGGGACGCGGGAACCCCCCATCCCGCCCTTCCCCCACTTCGCGGGGGAAGGGGTCGCTCCAGCGGAGTTGACAGGATCGCGTGAGGTGAAGGCCGTCAGGCCTGAACCAGAACCAGGTGGTGACGCCGTCAGGCCTGACCGGCCGTGCGGAACCACCTACGCGGTTGCAGGAAGCCCAAGCGCCGGCCAGCGGAAGGCCACCGCGAGGTGGCCTGACTCTGGCCGCTGAGAAAAAGCGCCTCTTTGGCTCCACCTTTCTGGCGCCAGCAGAAAGGTGGAAAACAAAGGCAACCGGCAGGTGACTGGGACGCGGAAAACCCCCATCCCAACCTTCCCCCTTGCAGGGGGAAGGGGTCGACAACGAGCGGCATTCGGTGCCGCACACACCGAAAGGAACTGTGATGCAATGGATCCTCTCCCTTGAGGAGATGCGCGACTTGGACCGCCGCGCCAGCGAGGAGCTGGGCCTGCCGTCCATCTGCCTGATGGAAAACGCCGGCCGCGGTTGTGCCGAGGCCATCCTGGACCACCTGGAGCACGAGGGCGGCAGCCAGGTGACCATCTGCTGCGGCGGCGGCAACAACGGTGGCGACGGCTACGTCATCGCGCGCTGCCTGGCCAACGCCGGGATTGACGTGCTGGTGCTGGCCGCCGTGCCCGGCGCGCTTTTGAGCGGCGACGCCGCCGTGATGCGCGGCGTGGTGGAGCGCATGGAGCTGCAAATCATCGATTTGGAACCGGAAGGCGACTTGCCCGACCTGCGGGACACGGACCTGATCGTCGACGCCCTGCTGGGCACCGGCGCAACGGGCGCTCCCCGGGGCGTCATCCAGCGCCTGATCGCCGCCATCTCCGACGGCCACGTGCCCGTCTGGTCCATCGACGTGCCCTCCGGCGTGAACGCCGACACGGGCGAAGTACCCGGCGTGGTGATCCAGGCCGAGGCCACGTTGACCATGGCCGCGCCCAAGCGCGGACTGCTGCTGCCGCCCGGACGGGATTTCGCCGGCGAGCTGACGGTGGTGGACATCGGCTACAGCGTGGACCAGCTGCTCGAGGGCGAGCCCTGGGCCCGCGCCGAGGAGCACGAACTCGCCGCGCTGATTCCGCCCCGCGCGCCCAGCGGCCACAAGGGCGACTTCGGCAAGGTTCTGCTGCTGGCGGGCTCGCCGGGCATGGCGGGCGCGGCCCTGCTCTGCTCCCGGGCCGTGCTGCGCTGCGGTGCCGGGCTGGCCCGGCTGGCCAGCGACGAGGAGGTGATCCGCCAGATCGCCGGCCACATGCCCGAGGTGCTGACCCTGCCCCTGCCGGCCGAGTCCGGCAAGAAGCGCCTGGAGCGCCTGCTGAAAGCCCTGGAGTGGGCGGACATCCTCGTGGTGGGTCCCGGCCTGGGCCGCTCGGAGGAGACCCGCACGCTGGTGCGCGAGTTGGTCTGCCAATCCCCCGTGCCTGTGGTGCTGGATGCCGACGGCCTGGACGCCTTCCGCGGCAAGCTGGAGCTGTTGGCCGAGCGCGAGGCTGATCTCTGTCTCACGCCCCACGCCGCGGAATTCGACCGGCTCACCGGCGGCGATCCCCTGGCCCTGCCGAGCCAGCGCCTGCTGTCCGCCCTGGAACTGGCGACGCAGCACGAACTCACCGTCGTGCTCAAGGGCGCTCCCAGCGCGATCCTCTCCAGCGCCGGCGAGGTGCTGTTGAACCGCACCGGCAACGACGCCCTGGCCACCGGCGGGGCGGGCGACGTGCTCACCGGGATGATCGCCGGACTGGCCGTCCAGGGGCTGGACCTGGATCAGGCCGCGCTGCTGGCCTGCGACCTGCATGGCCTGTGCGGCGATCTGGCCGCCGAGGCCCTGGGGGCCCACGGCGTCATCGCACCGGACTTGCTGCGCTTCATCCCGCTGGCGCTGCGCAGCCTGGAGGGCGGCGGCCACGGACACGCCCACCACGGATCCGGCTCGGGCGGGTGCGGGGACTCCTGCGGCTGCAGTCACGAGCACAAGGACGACGGCGGCCCGCAGGCATGAACCCGTTCGTCCTCTACAGCCGGCTGCCGCGCTGGGTGGATCTGATCGTCCTCGCATTCGCGCTGGCGGTGGTCTGGCTGGGCAGTTCCATTCCGCCGGACAGCTTTCCCGACCTGCGGATCTTCAGCTATGACAAGCTGCTGCACGTGCTGGAGTACACGTGCCTGGGCATCGCCATCTGGGTGGCCGGCCGGCGGCACGGCCTCGTGGACCTGCGAACGCGCCTGCACAGCCCGCTCAAGGCCTATCTGCTGGGCGTCGTGCTGCCCGGAGCCCTCTGGGCGGTGAGCGACGAACTCCACCAGCTGGTGGTGGGGCGCAGTTGCAGCGTCTGGGACTGGGTGGCCGACCTGCTGGGCCTGCTGCTGGCGGTGTGGTTCTGCCGCACGCTGGAGAAGCGCTGGGACTGGCTGCGCGAGCCGGCGGCGTGAGCGGGTTCGCCGATCACTTCTCCGGGCGGGCCGCGGACTATGCGATCTATCGCCCCGGCTATCCGGACGAGCTGTTCCAGCTGCTCGCCGCGCACTGCCGTCACACGCGGCTGGCCTGGGACGTGGGCACGGGCAGCGGCCAGGCCGCCGGGCAGCTGGCGACCTGCTTCGACGAGGTGCGGGCCACCGATGCCAGCGCCGAACAGTTGCGTCACGCCACGCCGCACCCGCGGGTCACCTTCGCCCGGGGCCGCGAGGATGAGTCCGGGTTGCAGGACCAGTCCGCCGATCTGGTCTGCGCGGCCCAGGCCGCCCATTGGTTCGATGCCTCGCGCTTCCACGCCGAGGTCGCGCGCGTGTTGCGGCCCGGCGGCCTCTTGGCCCTCTGGGCGTATGGTCTGTCCCAAGTGGATGCGGAGGTGGACCGGCTGACGCGGGAATTCTACAAGGCGCTGGATCCGTGGTGGCCGCCCGAGCGCCGGCACATCGACGCGGGCTATCGCAGCCTGGCCTTTCCCTACCCGGAACTGCCGGCTCCCGAGCTGGGCCTGCAGGCCGAGCTGAGTGCCGCGCAGTTCCTGGGCTATCTGGGCACCTGGTCGGCGCTGACCCGCGCCCGGCAAGCCGGCGGCCCGGATCCGCTGGCCGGGTTCGCCCGCGGGCTGGCCCAGTTCTGGTCCCTGGACGAGGTGCGTCCGGTGCGCTGGCCCCTCTTTCTGCGCTGGGGCCGACGGCCGGAATAGCCGACGGCCAGCCGTTCCTTATGTTCTTGCCAGTGGACAGGATTCCCGCAATCCCGTCCGGTCGCGCCCGGGCGATCGGGAGCCTGGACGCGAAATCATCCCCGGCCGTTTTCCGGCACGAAGCCGGAAACCGTCGCCGCCAGCCCCGCGTTGGGCGGGCAACAGACACATCTGCCCGCCCGGCGAGGCGGATGTCCACCGCAAGTCATCATCGTTGGAGGTGCATCATGTTGAACAAGATCATGCTGATCGGGCGGCTGGGGAAGGATCCCGACTTCCGCACCACGCCCACCGGCATGGCCGTGGCCCGGTTCTCCCTGGCGACGGACGAGAAGCGTCGCAGCGACAGCGGAGAGCTGACCTCGAAGACCGAGTGGCATCGCATCGTCTTCTTCCGCCGCCAGGCGGAGGTGGCCCGCGACTTTCTGCGCAAGGGCTCGCTGATCTACCTGGAAGGGAAGATCCACTACGACAGCTACGACAACAAGGAAGGCCAGAAGGTCTACACCACGGAGATCCTGGGCGACAACTTCCAGATGCTGGACAGCCGCTCCGACCGGGGTGAGGGCGGCCGCAGTTACGAGCCGGCGGAATCCGGCAGCAGCGGCGGCAGCATCGAGAGCAACGTGCGCAAGCACGTGGACGACGAGATCGCGGCGGACGACGACCTGCCCTTCTGAGAGTCGTGGCGTCCCGCCCACCCTTGTGACACAAAAGCCCCCGACGGAATCCGCCGGGGGCTTTTCATGGGAAGTCCAACAGGATTTACTTCGCCAGCAGCAGCTTGAGCGTCGCGCGCCGCCCCTCCGCCTCCAGCACGGCCAGGTAGAGGCCGCTGGCCAACCCGTCGCCATCGAACCGAATGCGATGCCGGCCCGCGGCCCGCGGCCCGTCGGCCAATAGGGCCACGCGTTCGCCCCGCAGGTTGTAGACGGTCAGCCGCGCGGCGCCGGGCGCGCTGAGCGTGAAATCGAGCAGGGTCGCCGGGTTGAAGGGATTGGGCGCGGCGGCCAGCAGCGTGAAGCGGGCGGGTGCCGCCGGCGGCAGGTCCACCTCCTCCTGGTGATACAAAGTGTCCGCCTCGTACCCAGCCAGCTGGTCCAGCTCGATGGTCTCCACCAGCGAGCCTTCACCGGCCGGTCCTTCGTAGACGTAGCGGTAGACGCGCTCCGTGCCGTCGTCGAAGAGGAAGCGGAAGGCCTGCTCGCGGATCGGCAGCTGCTCGTGCGCCACGGACAGATGCAGCAGCACGCGGCGCTGGGCTGGCAAGCGACCGTCCCAGTCCGTGCGTCCCGCCGGGTTGTGGATCCACGGCCCGGGCTCGACGGGATCCCCCTGCATCACGTCCCAGCCCACCGAGTAGTCGGGCATGGGGCCGTCGAACACGTCCAGGCTGTCGTGACACAGGATCAGCGCCTCCAGCAGCCGCTCCTGCCCGCCCTCGTTGAAGATCTCCACCCGGTCGATGGCCCGGACGGCCGCGGGATGACCGCCGGTGAAGTGCCAGGGCCGGCGGTAGCTGCCCAGCCCGAGGTGGCCGGCGGCATCCCAGGCCTCGCCCGCGGGCGGCGGCACGGCGCTGACCGGAATGCGACCGTAGAGGTAGGGGTTCTCGGTCTCCGGTTCGAAGCCGTTGATGGAAGACCCGGGGAAGAGGTCCAGCAGGTAGGTCAGGTGCAGATACCCGCCCATCACCGTTTCCGCCAATGAGGCGAAGTTCTCGCTCTGGCAGCTCGGGGACGTACAGCCGGGAGTGGGCGTATCACTGATGTTCACGCGCGGGCCCCAGCTCTGCCCGCCGTCCGCCGAGCAGGCCATGTAGAGCTCGCCGTTGGCGAAGCGCGAACCAGCCACAACCGGCTCGGCCAGATCGGCGCTGGAGTATTGATTCCAGAGGGCGTAGAGATAGCCGGTGGCTGGATCGTGGGCCAGTTGCACGCGGTCCTTCGCGCAGCGGTACTGGCCGATCTGCGCCTCGTCCGCCGGCAGGCCACTCTCGTCGTCATAGCTCAGCCAGCCCGCGAGGCGGCTGCGGATGCCCGCCGTGACGTCCTGGAACCAGATGGCGCTGCGCCAGATATCCTGGCGGGGCAGCGGCAAGCTGACCAGACCCTCGTCATCCTCATAGAGCAGGGTGTCCTGCACCTGGAGGGGCGTGGTCCAGGCCACCAGCAGATGGGGCTCTTCACGGGAATCGTAGATCGCGTCCACGTCGGCCCAGGGCGCGACGCCGAAGCGGAAGGGCAGGGGGGAATCCACGCAATTCGTCTGCGTGAGGTTGAGGGGCGGGCCCTGGTCCATCCGGGCGCGCAGGTCATTTTGCTCGTCCCGGGCCTCGTAGCAGTACAAATCGCTTAGGCCCGGCGCGCACGGGGAATCGGCCGTGTAGAGCAGCGCGGCTCCCGGCGCCTGCTTGGCGGCCGTGACGATCCCGGTCAGCTGGTCGCCTTGGGTCGTGACCGTCTGATACAAGCCGTCCCACTCCGTGCCGCTGCTGCTGCTGTTGTAGAACACGTGGTCTTGGATGGGTTCATTAGACCCGCCGCTGCAGACCATGTGCAGCTTGTCCTGGTAGTCCACGGCGATGTGCGGCCACAGGATGTCGGTGTGCTCGTTGTTGGAGAGCAGGTTGAAGGCCATGGTGCAGCCGGCGAAGTCCGTACCGAACCAGGAGCCGATCCCACTTGCTGAGGTGTGGAAACCCACCACGGTGGAGTTGCCCGGCTGTCCGTTCCTGGGTTCCGCGCTGGTGGCCGCACAAGTGACGTATCCGGCGCGCATGTCCGTGATGTTGGCGGCCGGCGCAGGCAGCTCGAGATCCGGGTTCACGCACCAGGCCAGCACGCGGCGCCCGGTAGTATTGCTGGGGCCCCCCATGAAGGCCCCGTGGGCGACGCTGTCGCTGGAGACGGCGATCATCTTGCCGTAGGAGCCATTGTGTTGGTAGTCGTAGCGGCTGGTTCCCACCTGCACCACATCAATCTGCGCCCGGGCGGTCAGCGCACTCAGGGCCAGGGACACCACGAAGTACAGCAAGCGTGACATCTGCGCCTCCTCGTCTGTCGCTGTTAGAGGTTCCGGACACGCAATCCGGATCGAGCGCGGGCGCCTTCCACACAGCCCTGCCGGCCCGGGGGCGCGGGCGAACCTGCCACAGCGGAGTTGGATCCTGACAAGCAGCGGGGGGGATTCTTCAGATGCTCTGAATGCAAGGAGTGGGCCAGTCGGGCCGATGGCTCGGCGGCGGCTCAGTCCACGCGATAGTGGGACTGCACCACGCCGTTGGAGTAGCAGCGCGTGTCCTCCAGGCTGAGGCTGCGGACCTCGCCCAGCGCGTGGACCAGGGGGATGCCGGCGCCCAGCAGCACGGGCATGGAGGAAATGATCACGTCGGTCAGCAGGTCCTCCTGCAAGAGCGCGGCGGCCAGGCGTCCGCCGCCCACCAGCCAGGCCCGCTGATGACCGGCCCGGGCCAGCTCCTCCACCACCACGCGCGGGGAACGCGTCTCGACGATCAGGTTGGGGATGTCCGACTCCAGCTCCTGGCGCGTGAACACGACGCAGGGCTTGTCGCCCCAGGCCCAGTCGCCCAGCTCCAGCGCCCGGCGCCAGGTGAGCGAGCCCATCAGCAGCACGTCGACGGAGCCCAGGAACTCGCTGTAGCCGTAATCGTCGTCCCCGCCGTTGAACTCGTCCAGCCAGTCCACGCCGCCGTCCGGCGTGGCGATGTAGCCGTCCAGGCTGGCGGCCACGTAATAGATCAGTTCCATTGCAGACTCCTACCGGCGTTTGCTGCGGCGGCGCACGGAATCGTCCACGTCCGGCGGCGGCGTGGCCCAGCGTTCGTCCTTGGCCTCGTCCGGGTGGATCAGCTCCTCCTCGTCCACCGGCACTTCCGGGCGGATCAGGCTGCTCAGGCGGCGGGGCCGCGGCAACTCGCGCGCCCGCAACTCCTCCAGCATTTCGCCGATCCGCCGCACCAGGAGCTTGAGGTGCTTGCCCGTGGCCGCGCTCACCAGCAGGTCGTAGTCCATCTTCAGCTTGCGCTTGGAGGGAATGGTCACGTCGCTCTTGTTCAGCACGATCAGCGCCGGCCGCTTGGCCAGCTCGGGCGAGTAGCGCGCCAGTTCGAAGCGCAGCACTTCCAATTGATGGACGGGATCGTCGGCGCTCACGTCCACCAGGTAGACCAGCACGCGGCAGCGCTCCACGTGGCGCAGGAACTGGTGACCCAGCCCGCGACCCTCGTGGGCGCCCTCGATCAGGCCGGGGATGTCCGCCATGGCGAAGGATTTGAATTCGGCGTAGGGCACGATGCCCACGTTGGGCACGATGGTCGTGAAGGGGTAGTCGGCGATCTTGGGCCGCGCCGCGCTGAGGGCGGCCAGCAGCGTGGACTTGCCCGCGTTGGGAAAGCCCACCAGGCCCACGTCGGCCAGGATCTTCAGTTCCAGGTCCACTTCCATGTCCCAGCCCGCGCCGCCGGGCGTGGCGTAGCGCGGCGTCTGCTGGGTGGGGCTCTTGAAGCGCGCGTTGCCCTTGCCGCCGTGGCCGCCGTTGAGCAGCACCTCGCGCTGGCCCGGCTCCACGAGGTCCAGCAGCAGCTCGCCGTTGTCCGCGCGGCGGATCTGCGTGCCCGGCGGAACGCGGATCAGCACGTCCTTGCCCCGGCGGCCCTTGCGCAGGGAGCTGGCGCCCGGCCGGCCGTCCTCGGCCTCGAAACTGCGGCTCCACTTGAAGTCCAGCAGGTTCATGCGGCCCGTGTCCACCTCGAAGACCACGTCGCCGCCGCGACCGCCGTCGCCGCCGTCCGGCCCGCCCTTGGGCTGATACTTGCCGTGGAACAGGCTGACGCAGCCGTCGCCGCCGTTTCCGCTGCGGACGGCGATCCGCACTTGATCGATGAACATGCCGCCTCCGTCGTGGGCGATGTGCCCAAGAAAAGCGCCCCCGGTCGGTGACCGGGGGCGCCAGTGTCGTCTGGAAAGCTGCCTACTTGGTGAGCAGCATCTTGCGGGTCTCGCTGCGGCCGGCGGCCTGCAACGTGTAGAAGTACACGCCGCTGGAGAGCTGGCTGCCGTCGAAGCCCACCGTGTGGTTGCCAACGGCCAGCGGGCCGTCGACCAGGGTGGCCACCACTTCGCCCATCAGGTTGTAGACCTTCAGGCTCGCCGCACCGGCCTTGATCATGTTGAAACTGATCTCGGTGGTGGGGTTGAAGGGGTTCGGCACGTTCTGGGACAGGGCGAAGTCACGCGGGGTCGTGCCCGGGTCGACCGAGTCGCCGCGATCGTACAACACGGTCGCCGCGTAGGCCTCCAGGTTCTCCTCGTCCAGTTCCACCACCATCGACCCTTCGCCGGCGGCGCCCTGATAGACGAAGCGGTAGAAGCGGTCGGTGCCGTCGTCGAAGCTGAACTTGAACAGCTGCTCGGCCAGGGGCAGGCCGCGATGGCCGACGGAGACGTGCGTCACCAGGGCGGTCTGGGCCGGGATGGTGCCGTCCCACTCGGTGCCGTTGGAGGGATCCACGATCCACTCGCCGGGCTCGACGGGATCGCCTTCCATCACTTCCCAGGTCACGTAGAGGTCGCTGTCCGTGTCACCGAACACGTCCAGGGCGTCGTGATACATGGTCAGCGAGTTCAGGTGGACGGGGTTGCGGCCTTCGTTGAAGATCAGGACGCGGTCAACCATCTGGATGGTGTCCAGGTGGCCGTTGGTGAAGTACCACGGGCGCTTGTAGCTGCCCAGACCCACGTGACCGGCGGCATCCCAGGCGGTGGTGGGGGCCGGAACGGCCGAGATGGGCACGCGCATGTAGTAGTAGTTGTTCACCGTCTCGAGGGAGCCGTCGTTGGCGTCGTCGTTGCGGATCGAGGAACCGGCGTGCTTGTCCATCATGAAGGTGATGTGCAGGAAGCCGTTGCTCACGATCTCAGCCAGGGAGCCGAAGGTCTCGCTCCAGCAGTCGGGGGAAGAGCAGCCCGGGGACGGGGAGTTGGTGATGTTCAGGTGCGGGCCCCAGGTCTGGCCGTTGTCCGCGGAGCAGGCCAAGTACAATTCGCCGTTGGCCATCTGCTTGTTGTCGGTGCCGCGGGCGCGCACGTCGTCCTTGCTGTACTGGTTCCACAGGGCGTAGAGGTAGCCGGTGGCCGGGTCGTGGGCCAGCTGCACGCGGTCGAACGCGTTGCGGAACACGCCCAGGTACATGCTGTCGGCGGGCAGGTCGTTCTCTCCGTTGGCCGTCTGCCAACCCGCGATGTGGCCCCAGTCGTTCTGGGTGGCGTTGTAGTGCCACAGGGAGGCGTGCCAGGAGTCCACGTTGGCGAAGGAGGTGACGAACAGGGTGTCGTTGCCCACTTCGTAATACATCATCGTGTCGGCGTAGGAGGTCGGCGTGCCCCAGGCGAGGTGCAGGTCCGGGGTCTCCTGGGAATCATAGATGCCGTCCACGTCCGAGTAGGCGAACACACCGTGACGGAACGGGGCGGTGGATTCCGGATCGTGGTACTTGGTGACGTTGATCATGTTGCCGGTCTCGATCTGCGCGAACAGATCGTTGTCCTCGTCGCGGGCCTCGTAGTAGCAGATGTCATGGTGCCACTGGGAAGCGCCCGTGATGAAGATTTCGGGGGAGGCGGGGGCGTCCGGCATCACGAAGATGGCCGCGCCCGGCGCATGCTTGGCGGCGGTGGCCGTCTGGCTCAGCGTGTTGCTGTTGGTCACGGCCACCACGAAGGTGCCGTCCCAGGAGGCGGCGTCGGTGGAGGCGTTGTAATACACGTAGTCCGCCGTGGCGCCCGTGGTGGCGTCACCCGTGACCATGTGGATCTTGTCCTGATAGTCCACGGCGATGTGCGGCCACAGGATGTCCGCGCTCTCGTTGTTGGACAGCAGGTTGAAGGCCATGGTGCAGCCGGCGAAGTCCGTGCCGAACCAGGAGCCGATGCCGCTGGCGGAGGTGTGGAAGCCCACCACGCCGGAGTCGCCGGGCTGGCCGTTGGCCGGATTCTGGCCGGTGGTGGCGTGCGTCGTGTAGCCGGCGCGCGCGTCCGTCACGTTGGTGGCCGGACCGGTCTGGGTGAGTTCGGTGTCCACGCACCAGGCCAGCACGCGGCGGCCGGTGGTGATGTTCGCGCCACCCATGTAGCTGCCGTGGCTGACGCCGTCGCTGCTGATGGCGATCATCTTGCCGTAGGAGCCGTTGTGCTGGTAGTCATAACGGCTCGTGCCCACGACCAGCCGCTCGTACTCGTAGACAGGATCGGTGTCCACCTGCGAGGCGTCGTCCTTGGGGGCGGCGTTGGGCAGGGCGTCGTTCACATAAGTCTGCCTGGACAGATCCTGCCGGCTCGGGGCGGCGGTGGAATGGCGGCCGTCCGCCGGCGCCATCTGCGCGGCCATGGCCGCTGTCCCCAGCGCCAGGGACGCGATAACGAGAGTCTTGCGCATGGTTGCCTCGCAATCCTTTGTAAAGTGTTGACGTCTTGTTCCTGATCCTGCGGGTGCGGAGGACGAAGTATGGCCCATCTTACACACTGTAAAAGGTCATGCTTCGGCCTCCCAATATCAAGGGACCGCAGACTCGATGACCACCTATTGCAAGTGCCGCGCCAGTTTCTTCCAGCGCTCTCGGGCAGACTCGCCAACCAACCCGCACCGGTACTCAGCCCCGGGTGAGGTGCCAGAGTTCGCTGCCGCTGACCCGGAAGCGCCCGGCCGGCGTGCGCAGTTCCAGCGACTGGGGCCAGGTTCCGGCCTCCTCGTAGCGCGCGGCGGCGGCGCGCAGCCAGTCCACCAGGTCCTCCTCGCCGGCCGGCAGGGGCTGATCGCGCTCCAGCACGGGTTTGTGCAGATCGGCGTTGGCCTGACCCAGCCGGGCCAGGGCCGCCTTGAGGGCCGGATCCCCCGACATTCGCCACTGGGCCTCCGCCGCCGCCGGATTGAGCCGGGGCAGGCTGCTGCCGGGCAGCGTGGCGAAGTAGACCTCCGGGGCGAAGAGCCGCAGCCCCGCCTCCAACAGCCGGCGCACGCCCTTGGGCTGCAGTTCCAGCGCGGCCAGCCGCACGGAGACGCCGCGCAGTTCGCCGGGCAGCTCGGCGAAGACCAGCCGCCCCTCCACCACCCGCGCCAGATGCACGCGGCCGCTCTCCTCGGTCACATCCAGGATGGTGGAATCCGGCAGGTCGGCCCAGCCCTGGCGCGCTTCGCCCTGGCCCGTCCAGGCCACGCCCTTCTGGCGCAACGAGCCCGCCAGGGCCCGCGCGGCCAAACGCTCCGGCCCACCGGGCTGGGCGCGCTCCAGGGCCGCCAGCCGGCTGCGGGCGGCGGGATCCGTGCCGGAGCGCACCTCGCGCACCTGATCCACCAGCCGCTCCAGGGCCAGCTGCTCGCCCAGGCCGGCGGGGGCCACCCGGCGGTCCCACTCCTCGGACAGGTCGGACCAGAAGGAGGCCGGGGGCGGACCGCTGGCCGGCAGGGCGAGGCCGTTTCCCACGCTCCCGGTGCCGGCCAGACCGGCGCTCTCCTCGCGCATGCGGCGCATTTCCAAGGTGTGCCGCCCGGCCAGCAGGGCTTCCAGATCGGCGCGCAAGGTGCCGGAGAGCTGGTCCCAGACCGGCCGGGTCCGGGCCTCCAGCGCGTCCATTTCCTGGCGCAGGCTGTCCCGGGAGGCGGGCGTAACGTCCGTGCCGGCCAGCAGGTGCTCCATCCGGGCCTGCAGGCCGGGCAACTCCTGTTCCAGCTCCCGACTTACCCGTTCGGCCGGCGCCGGGGTCCGTCCCGCCCAGAGGAAGTACCCGCCCGCGCCCAGTCCGCCCGCCAGCAGCAACAGCAAGAGCGGCAGCAGCAGCGTGCGCCCGCGGGTGCGCCCACGCGGTTGTCTGCCCGGGAAGGCCCGCTCGGGCGGCGCTTCGGCCGCGGCGTCGCGGAAGCCCGCCCCCTCTTCCAGGACGATCTCGCCGCCGTCCTCCGGGGCCTGCTCGTCGCTGAGGGGATGGCGGGGATCGCCCATGGGCTGCTCCACCAGCTCCAGGCGCAAAGTGAGTCCTAGTTGCTCGAAGTCCCGCCGGATGGCCACGGCGGGCGACAAGCCGTGCTCGCGCAGGACCAGGAAGGGCGGACGCAGCACCTCGCGCCGGACGATGCGCTCGGGCAACCCGGTGATCCGCGCCAGCCGCGCGATCACTTTGGGGTCGCGCGTCTCGTCCAGCAGATAGAGGTTGTAGACGCCCATCTCGGCTCCGTTCAGCTCAGCGCAACGGCCCCACTTCGTCTTCCACCGAACGCAGCAGCGAGCCGGACTCGATCAGTTGCTTCAGGGCGTGATACTCGCGCCGGAAGTCGTGATCCACCACCTCGTCCTCGCTGGCGGCCTCGCTGGCCAGGCAGGTGCCCACCGCCAGCAGGGCCGCGGCGCTCCCGCGTCCGGGGGATCCGCCGCGGAAGCGGTTGCCGTAGTGCGCGGCCAGCAGCTCGATGGCCAGCACGGTCCCCACGTGGTCGGCGATTTCCAGCGCGTGCAGGGCCGCGTTGGCGCCCATGCTCACGTGGTCCTCCTGGTTGGCGCTGGTGGGGATGGAGTCCGTCGAGTCCGGGTGCGCCAGGGTCTTGTTCTTGGAGACCAGGGCCGCGGCCGTGTACTGGCAGATCATCATGCCGCTGTTCAGGCCGCTGCGGGTGACCAGGAAGGCGGGCAGGCCGTGGCTCTGGCTGGAGTCCAGCAGCTTGGCCGTGCGCCGCTCGGAGATCGAGGCCAGTTCGGAGAGGGCCACCTTGAGGAAGTCCAGGCAGAAGGCCATCGGCTCCCCGTGGAAGTTGCCGCCGCTCAGCACCTCGCCGTCCTCGGCGAAGACCAGCGGATTGTCGGTCACCGAGTTCATCTCGCGCTCCACGGCGGAGCGCAGCTGGGCGAAGGTGTCGCGGGAGGCGCCCTGGACCTGGGGCGCGCAGCGCACGGAGTAGGAGTCCTGCACGCGCGGGTGCTCCGGGTCCACGGCGTCCACGCGCGTGGAGCCCTGGGTGAGCAGTCGCACGTTGTCCGCCACCGCGTCCTGGCCGGGGTGGCGGCGCAGGGCGTGCACGCGGGCGTCGAAGGCCGCGGACTTGCCCTGCAGGGCCTCCAGTGTCAGGGCCAGCACGATGTCCGCGCTGCGGGCCAGACGCTCGGCCCGGTGCAGCAGCAGGGCCGCGCTGGCGGTCATGAACTGGGTGCCGTTGTTGAGGGCCAGACCCTCCTTGGCTTCCAGCACCAGCGGCTGCAGGCCTTCGATCCCCAGCACCCAGCCGGCGGGCTTCCAAGTGCCGTGATACATCAATTTGCCTTCGCCGATGATCGGCAGCGCCATGTGCGAAAGGGGCGAGAGGTCGCCGGAGGCGCCGACGGAGCCCAGCGCCGGAATGTGCGGCACCAGATCGCGGCGCAGCAGTTCCAATAGGCGCTCGATCAGCACGGCTCGCACGCCGCTGTAGCCCTGGGCCAGGCTGTGGGCGCGCAGCAGCAGCATGGCGCGCACCACGTCGGCGGGCAGCGGCGCGCCGGTGGAGACAGCGTGGCTGACCAGCAGGTTGTGCTGGAGGCGGCCCAGGTCCTCCCGGGCGATCTGCACGCGCTGCAGGGCGCCGAAGCCCGTCGTGATGCCATAAATGACTTCGCCGCGCTCCACGGCCTGGTCCACGAAGGCCCGCGAGGCGTTCACGGCCGCCAGGGCCTCCGGGGTCAGGGTGAAACTGCCGCCGCCCGCGGCCACGGCCGCCAGGGTGCGGATGTCCAGCCAGCAACTGCCCACCTGGATCTGGGGCATGGGAACTCTCCTCTGTGGCGTCGGCGGACCGGCTCAGGGCCGGATCCGCTCCTCCAGCCGCACCGTGGTTTGGCGGCGCTGTCCGTCCCGCAGATAGGCCACGGGCAGCTCCTCGCCGGCCTCGTAGTGGCGCAGCGCGAAGGTATAGTCGTGGATGTTTGCCACGGGGAAGCGGCCCAGCGCGAGCAGCACGTCCCCCGCCCGCAAGCCCGCCCGCTCCGCCGCGGAGCCGGGCTTGACGTCCTGCACGGGCATGCCGCCCTCCCGGCTCTCGTAGCCGGGCACGATCCCGATGGCCACGCGCACGGGACTGCCGCCTTCGGGCACGGCCGCCGCCGGCTGGCCCGCCGCGATGCGCAGGCCGGAATCCAGCACCGCGGGCAGCCAGCCCGCCAGCGTGCGCCGGATGGGCTCCAGTCCCGCGACGTGGATGCGCTCCGCCGTGTCCGTCGGCTTGTGGTAGTCCTCGTGGGCGCCGGTGAACAGCATCACGGCCGGCAGGCCCAGCGCGCGGAAACTCTCGTGGTCGCCGCCGGGGGATTCCCCCGTGGCCCGCACCAGCAGGCCCGCCGCCGCCGCGGCCGCCCCCAGGCCCGGCTGCAGTTCGGGGTGTTCGGCCCCGCCCAGCAGAAGCAGGGTCTGCTCCTCCAGCCGGCCCAGCATGTCCAGGTTGATCATCAGGTCCAGCGAGTCCAGCCAGGCCGGCGATTCCTCCGCCAGGCGCCGTGAGCCCAGCCGGCCCAACTCTTCGCCCCCGAACCAGACCAGGGCCAGGGAGCGGCGTCCGCCCGCCGGTTCGACCGGCGAATCCCGCAGATCGCGCGCCAACTGCAGCAGCAGGGCCGTGCCGCTGGCGTTGTCGTCCGCGCCGGGATGCAGCGGTCCACGGCCGTCCGCGCCCCGTCCCAGGTGGTCGTGGTGCGCGCCCACCAGCACCCAGCGCCGGGCGGCTGCGCCCGTGCCGGGCAGGGCCGCGCCCAGATTCCAGCTGCGGGCCGTCTCGCGCTCCACGCGGATGGACAATTCCAGTTCGCCCACCAGGGGCAGCGCCGGCTGGGCCCGTTTGGCGCGGCTGAGGCGCGAGAGTTGGGTCTTGAGTCCGCTGCCCGCCCGCTGCAGCAGGCTGTCCGCCCAAGCGGCGGAGAGGCCCGCCACGGGCAGTCCCAGATCGCCCAGGGCGGGATCCGGACCCTCGCCCCGCAGTCGCGCGGCCTGGAGGTCAAAGGGACTGTCCACGACCAGCACGGCCCGCGCGCCGCACTCCCGCACCGCCGCCACGCGCCGCGCCAGGGTCTGGGCCTGCGGGGAGGATCCGGCGGCCAGGCCCTCGGGCACCTGCCGCAGCAACAGGACCACCCGGCCCGCCACGTCGGCGGGTTCGTACTCCAGCCAGCCCGCCGCGGCGTCCCGCAGCCCGTAGCCGCAGAATACGGCCGGGGCCGTCAGCCGTCCGGCGCCGGAGGCGGCCAGGGCCTGCCAGTCCGCCGGGTCCAGCGGCTGGGCGGCGCCGGCCAGCCGCAGCGTCTCCCCGGTCACCGTCGAGCGCGGGTGGAACTCGAACTCCTGCCGCAGGCCGCTGAAGCCCTCCAGCGGCGCCAGTCCCAGCGCGGCCAGTTCGCGCTCCAGCAGCGCCACGGCGCGTTCGCCGCCAGGAGTGCCTGCCCGGCGACCGTCCAGCTCCGGAGCGGCCAGACGGCGGATCAGCGTCTCCACGTCTCCCGCCGACGGGGCGGCCAGCGGCTGCCCGGGCCAGCAGAACAACCCCGCCACCAGCAGCAAAGCGAAACGCCCGCCGGCATGCAGGCCGTGTGACACGGTGGTTCGGCTTGGGGAGTGGAGGAGTCCTGGCATGGTCAGTGCTCCGTGCGGGTGGAGTCCGCCGTGCTGTCCGGCGGAGCCAGCAGGGTCTCGAACAGACGGCCCTCGCGGTCGAAGTTGGCCACGTACCACTCGTCGATCACGCCGCGCTGGCGCAGCAGGCTGGCCACGGAATCCGCGGCGGCGCGGTCCAGGAACCAGCCCAGCCGCACGCGATAGTAGGACGAGTTGCTGCGCGGCGCCAGCGCGTAGGCGTAGCGGCCGTCGCCGTGCAGGCGCTGCACGTAGGCCGCGGTCTGGGAGCTGTCGCGGCTGGCCAGGATCTGCAGCGTGAAGCCCGCCTCCACGTCCGCGGGGGGCGCGTAGTCGAAGGCCACCTGGGGCGGCGCCTGCATGGGCGGCGGCGCCTTCTCCAGCAGCCGGCTCAGCCCCGCCGCCAGCGCGATCACGCCCAGCACCACGCCCCACTTCCAGCCCGCGCCCAGCCGATTCCGCCCGGTGACCCCGCGCAGGCGCGCGCGGCCCAGGGACAGGTAGCGCAGGAAGGGGATGCCCGCCAGCGGGGAGCTGGACGCCGCGGCCGGCGTCGCGGCCAGGTGGGCGAAGACGGGTTTCAGGTCGGGCGGCAGATCGCGCCCGCGCAACCGGCCGGCCTCCAGCAGGGCCACCAGCAGGGCCCGGCCCTCCGGATGGTTGTCGCGCACCAGTCGGAACAGCAGGGCCTTGACGCTTCGCAGGCCGCGGGGCAGTGCGCCCGGCCCGAAGGCCCGGCAGGCCTCGGCCAGGGCGCGGGGGTCCGGGGCCAGTCCGCCGGCCTCGGCGCGGTTCCAGAGCCGCAGCAGATCCAGCGGCGCCACAGCCGTGCCGCTCAGGCGCAGCAGCAGCTCCCGCGCTTCCGGTCCCAGTCGCTCCTGGATGAAGAGCAGATCACGCAGGCTGGCGGCTGCGCCGTCGTCCAGCGGCGCCGGCGCCGCGCGCCAAGCGTCCAGCAGCCGCTCCTCCCAGCCGGTGCGGGCGGTCCGCGTCAGGCCGGTTTGCTGCTGCAGCAGTTCGTGGAAAGCCGCCAGGCCGGCGGGATCGCGACGGTCCAGCGCCTCCCAGGCCTGGGCCAGCCGATTGGGGTGGCGCGTCCGCGAGCGCTTGAAGAGCAGCAGGGGCGCGGGCAGGGCCAGCACCAGGCCGCCGATCAGGGTCAGCGGACTGCCCCGGACCAGCAGGCTGGGCAGCAGCATGCCCACGAGCAGATAGAGCAGCCAGGCCGCCACCGAATAGGAGAGCAGCACCTTGCCGGCCAGGCGGGCCAGCTCCAGCAGATGATCGATGCGTCCCCTCATGGCGTCACCATCTCAATAGTCAATCGGCCGCAGGGCCAGGCGGATGCCGCCCGGCGTCTCCCGTCCGCTCCAAAGATCCACGTCGTGGAACTCGACGCCCTCCGGAACGGCAAAGGTGCCCTGGCGGCCCAGGATCCCCTCCACCCGCGGCAGGATGCCCTTGAAGACCTTCAGGCCGCCCGTGGCGCCCGTCACGCCGTGCTCGCGCGAGAAGCGCATGGGGTGGTTGTCGCGGTTGCCCACCCAGCTCACGCAGACCAGCCGCGGCATCACGGCGCAGAACCAGCTGTCGCGATAGTCGTCCGTGGTGCCCGTCTTGCCGCCCAGGTCGCCCGAGACCCGCACGGAGAGCAGGTCGCCGCCCGTGCCGTAGCGCACGGCGCCCTTGAGCATGTCCAGCACCAGGTAGCATTCCACCGGATCCAGCGCCTGGCGCTGGCGCGGCTTGTGGCGCATCACCTCGCGTCCGAAACGGTCCACCACCCGGCGCACGGCGTAGGCGTCGGAGCGGATCCCGCGGTTGACGAAGACCGAGTAGGCCTGGGCCAGCTCCAGCGGCCTGACGGGGTAGGCGCCCAGGGCCATGGAGGGCTTGTTCTCCAGCGGCGCCGTGATCCCGGCCAGCCGCGCCGTGCGGATGGTCTCCTTCATGCCCTGCCGAACGGCGGCGTTGGCCACCACCACGTTGAGGCTCTTCATCAGGCTGTAGATGTAGGTCTGGCGCCCGCTCTGGCTGTAGTCCCAGTTGCGCGGCGTCCAGTTCATGTCGCTGAGCTGGTAGCTCTGCACGCTGTCCACCACCAGGTCCAGCGGCGACCAGCCCTCGCGCAGCGTCGAGTAGTAGAAGAAGGGCTTGAAACTGCTGCCCGGCTGGCGATTGGGACTCAGCGCGCAGTTGTAGGAGCTCTTGATGTAGTCGCGGCCGCCCACCAGCGCCAGGATCTCGCCGTTGCGCGGATCCACGGCCACCACCGCCCCGTCCAGCTGGGTGGCGTTGCTGCCCAGGCGCTTCTCCAGATCGGTGCAGAACTCGGTCACCGATTGCTGGGCCACGTCCTGCAGCCGGGCGTCCACGCTGGTGTGGATCTCCAGCCCGGCGTAGGGAATGGTCTCGGGCTCGAGGCCCAGCTTGCGGTACTCGTCCTCCAGGTCGGCCAGGATCCAGTCGCGCAGGTGGCCCGCGTTGTTGCGCTTGCCGGGCTTGACGCGGATCGGGCTGGCCTTGAGCCGCGCCACCTCGTCGCGCTCCAGGTGCCCCGTGCGGCCCAGCCGCGCCAGCACCCAGTTGCGCCGCTCCCGGCAGGCGGCCGGGTTGGAGCGCGGGTTGTAGCGCGTGGGGGCGTTGAGGATCGCCACCAGCGTGGCGGCCTCCACCACCTCCAGGTCGAGGGCGGACTTCTCGAAATACTCCTGGGCCGCGGCCTCCACGCCCATGCTGCCCGCGCCGAAGTCCACCGTGTTGCAGTAGGCCTCCAGGATGTCGTGCTTCTCGTAGCGCGACTCCATCGCCAGCGTGAGCAGCATTTCGCGCAGCTTGCGGTCCACCTTCTTCTCGAAGGAGAAGAACATGTTCTTGGCCAGCTGCTGGGTCAGCGTGGAGCCGCCGCTGCGCCGGCCCGGCAGGAACTGGGAGAGCGCCGCACGCAACAGGGCGGTCTTGTCGATGCCGTGGTGCTCGAGGAAGGCCTCGTCCTCCGTGGCCAGCAGCGCGTTGACGAAGAAGGGCGAGATCTGCTCCAGCGAGACGGGCAGCGAGGAGCCGATCCGGCTCAGCACCAGGCCGTTGCGGTCGAGGATCGTGGTCCGACGGGGCGGCTCCAGGTCGGCCAGTTTCTGCGGCAGGTAGGGCAGCTGGTGCTGCACCAGCGAGGTGTAGACCAGCATGAGGAGCAGGCCCAGACCCAGCACGCCCATCAGCGAATAGAGCGCCAGACGCAGGGAACGCAGCAGGTCGCGGTTCATTCGCGTTCCTCCTCGCCGCTGCGGATGGGCAGCCCCGTGTCCTTGCTGATCACCACGCCGCCCGGGCGCAGCCACTGGGTCTCGCCGCCCGCGCGGAACTCCAGCAGCAGGATCTCGCCCTGCGCCTGCCAGACGCGGCGCACGCTCAGCCCCGGCACCTGGCGCAGCCGACTCAGCAGCTCGCGGTGCTCGGGCACAAGGGCCGACTCCTCCTGGCGGTCGCGCACCTCCGTCAGCGCGGGATCCGCCAGCGCCAGCCCCGTGTCCTGCTCGGCCACCTGGCCCAGCCCCAGCGGCAACAGCTGGATCTGCAGCAGGTCCACCTCCGTGCCGTCCATCCGGTTGCGGGATTCGTCCAGGAAGGAGAAGCGCGCGTGGACGCCGTGCCGGTTGACGGTCACCGCGCGCAGGCCGCGCCGGGTGAGGTCCTCCAGCGCGTCGGGCGCGATCAGCTGGTCCTGCTGCCAGCTGGACAGGCTGCCGTAGAACTCCCGGAAGCGCGCCAGGCCCATGTCCAGCTCGGAGTGGTTCATCAGGTAGATGCGCAGCTGGCTTAAGGTGGCCACCCGGGCGCTCTCCTCGGCCTGCCGCTCCAGCACCGTGGAGCGGCTGACGGCCTGGCTGTCGCTCTCCTGCAGCAGGTCCAGGCGGTCGTGGGCGCGCCCGGTCTCCGGCCGCACGTCGTTGCTGACCTGCAGCCAGCGCCCCAGGATGATCTCGGGCAGCGGGCTCCAGAGCAGCACGATCAGCACGGCGACCCAGGCCCCGTCCCGCAGGAGGCGGCGTGCTTCTGGTTGATTGAAAAGCGACGTCAATTCGTCTCGACCTGTTGTTTCGTCACAAGATCAGCGGGTCGCAGCGCGCGGCTGGCGTGGACGGGTCGTGGACTGTGCCGCTCTCGAGTCGATCCATTTCTGGAAGGAACTCTGGCTCTCACCCGAAGGCCGGCCCTGCAGGATGTTCTCCACGCTTACGCTCTCGTCCAAGTCCACCCAGTGGACCCCGGCACCTTTGGCGATCAGACGCCAATGCGCCCGCTCCTTGACCGTGGCCGCCGCCACCCGGGGATACCAATCGATGGGCAGCAGATTCGTGCGCCCGTCGCTCAACTCCACCTGGATGGCATGCGCAGAGGTCGCCACTTTCAAAATTGTCGGAAGAGTCCGCTCATCCATGGACGTACTCATCCCAGCCCATCCTTCTCAGCCCGCCACGCGCTTGCGCTTGATCAGGTATTCCAGCAGCGCATGGTCCACCTCGCGGCCGGTGCTCAAGGTGGCAAAATCGATGCCCTCGCCCAGACAGCGGCCGCGCAGGCTCTTCACGAAGGCCGCCACGCGCTCGTTGACCTCCTTGGCCACCAGGCGCGGATCGGCGGACAGCTCCTCGCCGCTCTCCAGGTCGCGGAAGCGCCCGCCCTCCAGCCGGCCGAAATCCAGCTCCGCCGGATCCAGCGGCTGCAGGACGATGACTTCGTGGCCCTGGTGGCGGAAGTGCTTCAGGCCGCGGATCAGCGCGCTCTCGTCGTCCAGCAGGTCGCTGATCAGGATCACCAACCCGCGCCGGGTGAGCGACTCGGCCATCCGATGCAGGACGGCCTCCGTGCGCGTGCCGCCGGCGGGCTTCCAGCCCTCCAGTTCCTTCAACAGCAGGCGCAGGTGGCCGCGCGTGCTGCGGGGCGGGATGAGCTTGCGCAGCTCCTCGTCGAACAGGACCAGGCCCACGGCGTCCTGCTGGCGCACCATCAGGTACATCAGGCAGGCGGCCAGGGCCGCGCCCCAGCTGAACTTGCTGAGCAGGCCCGGGCTGCCGAAGCCCATGGACGCGCTGCCGTCCAGCAGGATGTGGCAGCGGAGGTTGGTCTCCTCCTCGTACTGCTTGATCTGGAAGCGCTCGCTGCGCGCGAACAGGCGCCAGTCGATGTGGCGGATCTCGTCGCCCCGCTGGTAGGGGCGGTGCTCGCTGAACTCCACGCTGAAGCCGTGATAGGGCGAGCGGTGCAGGCCGGTGATGAAGCCCTCCACCACGGAGCGCGCCACCAAGTCCAGGCTCTTCAGCTTGCCGATCCGCTCCGGCGTGAGCAGCGTGGCCATCTCAGGCGAGGGTCTCCAGCAGACGCCCGATCAGCGCGTCGCTGGTCACGCCCTCGGCCTCCGCGGCGAAGTTGGTCAGCACGCGATGCCGCAGCACGGGCAGCGCCACGGCGCGCAGATCCTCCAGGTCCGGCGTGGGCCGGCCGTGCAGGATGCCCCGGCACTTGGCACCCAGCACCAGGTACTGGCTGGCGCGCGGGCCGGCGCCCCAGCTCACCTGCTCCTTGATCCAGGCCGGCGCATCGGGATTGCCCGGCCGGGTGCGCGAGGCCAGCCGGACGGCCTGCTCCACCAGGTGGTCGGAGACCGGCGTGCGGCGCACCAGCTCCTGCAGCTGCAGGATCTGCTGGGCGCTGAGCACGGAGCGCGGCAGCTCGCCCGAGGAGCCCGTGGTGGACTTGACGATCTCCAGCTCCTCGGCGAAGCTGGGATAGTCCACGCGCAGCATGAACATGAAGCGGTCCAGCTGGGCCTCGGGCAGGGGATAGGTGCCTTCCTGTTCGATGGGGTTCTGCGTGGCCAGCACGAAGAAGGGCTCCTCCAGCGGGTAGGTGGTCCCGCTCACGGTCACCTCGTGCTCCTGCATGGCCTGCAGCAGGGCGGACTGGGTCTTGGGCGGCGTGCGGTTGATCTCGTCGGCCAGGACGATGTTGGCGAAGATCGGCCCGTGGAAGAAGCGGAAGTGCTTGGCCCGCGAGTTCTGGTCCTCCTCGATCACGTCCGTGCCCGTGATGTCGCCGGGCATCAGGTCCGGCGTGAACTGGATGCGGCTGAATTTCAGCTCCAGCACGCGGGCCAGCGTGGAGATCAGCAGGGTCTTGGCGAGCCCCGGCACGCCCACCACCAGGCCGTGGCCGCGGCAGAGCAGCGTGATCAGCAGATGCTCGATGACCTCGGACTGCCCCACGATGCTGCGGCGGATCTCCTGCAACAGCTGCTCGCGCGCGTCCTGCAGCGCGTGGACGGCCTCCATGCCGCCGGAAAAGTCCCTCACCTGGCGTGTCCTTTCTTCAGCCATGCCCCCAGAAATCCAAGCAGATCGTCGCGCCCGCTCTTGGAGCGCGCGGAACTGGTCAGAATCTGGAGAATCGGCAGGGATTTCAGCTGCTCCTTGAGCGCCTGCAAGGCCGCGTACTGGGCCTGGCGACCCAGTTTGTCGCCCTTGGTCAGCACCACCACCACGGGCACCATGTTGTGGCAGAGCCACTCCAGGCTCTCCAGGTCCTGCTTGGCCGGCCGGTGGCGGATGTCCAGCAGCTGCACCACGATGCGCGAGCGCGGGGTGCGGATGTACTCGTCGATGAGCTTGGCCCAGTCCTGGCGCAGGACCTGGCTGGTCTTGGCGTAGCCGTAGCCCGGCAGATCCACGAAGTAGAGGGTCTCGTTGACCAGGAAGTAGTTGACCAGCCGGGTCTTGCCCGGAGCGGCGCTCACCTTGGCCAGGGCCTTGCGCCCCAGCAGCATGTTGATCAGGCTGGACTTGCCCACGTTGCTGCGCCCGGCGAAGACGATCTCGGGCCAGGGCGGCTCGGGAAGGTGGTTCGCGTTGGCCACGCTGACCAGGAAGTCCGCCTGTTTGATCTCCAACGCCATGGCTGCCGCTCTCCTTGCTCGCCGTTCATAAGTCGTCCCCGGGCCGGCGCAGCGCGCGGCTCGGCCCCGGCCAGGGGCTGCGTGGGTCCGGATCGGGATCGTCGCTGTGCGCTGGAAGATCGGGATCGGCGGGCAGGGAAAGGGCCGCTCGCCGCCTCAGGCCTCCACGGCCAGGTATTCCGCCAGGACGGGCAGCCGCGCCTTGAGCCGGGCCAGGAACTCGCCGCGCAGCTCGTCCTGCCCCTCCAACAGCTTCAGCCGCTGACGGGCCGCATCCATGAAGCGGCGCTCGAAGTGGCCGCGCAGGGGCTCGGTCCAGGCCGCGCCGCCGGGCAGGAAGGAGCCGCGGTACAGGCCCAGGCAGTCGTCCAGGTGCCGTTCCACTTCCGGCGCGCGCCCCTTGCGCTGGGCGTCCTGGGCGCGTGTCCAGGCCCGCTCGAAGTCCAGCGCGTCCACGGACAGGCCCAGATCCTCCGCCACCGCGTAGCCCTGGCGCTCCTGGAAGCGGATGGCCTCGGGACTCTGGGGCAGCAGGGCCTTGCGCAGCCGGCTGATCACCACCCGCAGGCTGGACTCGCTGAGCAGCGGCCGGCCCTCCAGGGTCAGGGCGTCCAGGATCTCGTCGCGCCCGAGGCGCTCCCGCCCCTGCCAGGCCCGGATGGCCAACAGGGCCAGCAGTTCCACGCCCACCCGGGTCTTCAGGGTGGCCGGATCCAGCTCGCGGCCGTCCAGCAGCAGGCGCACGGGGCCCAGCACCTGCAGGCGCAGGCCGCGGCCCGGCGCGCGCTCCTCCTGGTCGGACAGCCAGGTCTCGAGGCGCTCCAGCTCGCGCTCCAGCCGCGCGCGCTCAGCCGGCGACTCGTCGCGGCGAGGTTCGCGCAACTCGGCCAGGGTGTGCCGGACGAAGGCGCAGCGCTCGGACTCCGCCACCTCCAGCCCGGGCAGCCGGAAGGGCCGGCCGTCCTGGGCCAGGTTCGCCAGGGCCCAGGCCCACAGGCAGGCCAGCCGGGGCGGACAGGGGCGGGGGGGCGGCCAGGCCGTCAGCCCGGGCCAGCGCCCCAGCAGGTGCAGGACCAGCTGGCTGCCCGGCTGGGTGGAGAGCTGGCAGCAGGTTTCCAGCAGCGCGGCGGACGCCGCGTGGGAGTCGCCGCGCCGGCAGGCCAGGGCCACGCGGAAGGCGGCGGCCTGGGCCGCGTCCTGTTCCACGTCCGCCAGCCCCTCGGCCACGGCGTCCGCCACGGCGTCCTCGCCCGTCACCAGGGCCAGTTCACCGATCAGGACCTGGAAGCGCACCAGATCGTATTCGCGGCGTTCTCGGGCGGCGGCCACGGCGGGCAGGTAGTCCGCCGCCCGGCGCGCGGGATCGGGACCGTGCAGGTGCGCAAGGGCCCGGTCGCGCATGAGGCAGAAGATCAGCATCTCCACGTCCCCGCGACCCAGCCCGCGATACTGCTCCACCATGGCCTCGCAGGCCGCGGCGGCCACGGCCCAGTCGCCGCCGGTCTCCGCCTGCTGGACGCGCACGTGGGCCCGGCTGTAGCCCAGGGCCAGGTTCAGCTCCGGGGCGCGCTCATCGGCCATGAAGGATTCGGCGCGCTCCAGCAGGCGCGCGGCCACCTCCGTGCGCAGCAGGCGCCACTCGATGCCCAGGGCGGTGAGCACCACGGCCCGCTGGGTGTAGGTGGTGGCCGGCTGTTCCAGCAGGGTGCCCAGCTCTTCCACCAGCCGGGCGGACTCGTCCAGCCGGCGCTGGCGCTTCAGCAGGTTGAGCAGGAAGAGCGCGGCCTCGGCGGCGGGCGTCCAGCAGCGGCGGCGCAGGAAGGAGGCCAGGTTCTCGCGCAGCATGCGCTCGGCTTCGTCGTGGCGTCCGACCAGCGCCAGCACGCGGGCCAGGTAGTCGCGCTGGCGGGCCACGGAGACGCTCGCCATCCGGCGGGCCTGTTCCACCATCGGCTCCTGCCAGGGCTTGAGCAGGGGTTGGCCGGCGAACAGGTGGGCCAGGTTGTGCAGCTCGAAGAAGACGCTCAGCTGCTGCGCGGCGCTGAGCAGACCGGACTTCTCCCGCAGCAGGTTCTCCAGCGCCTGGAACCGTTCGCGGGCGTCGAGCCCGCCGGCGGGCGCGGCCAGACAGCGCAGCACGTCCGCCCAGGCCGCCTGTTCGGGCAATAGGTCCAGGCCCGCCAGGCGCTGGAACTCCGGCGCGGCGTCCTCCCAGTCGGAGTTGGAGTAGCGCCGCTGCAGGCGCGTCAGCAGCAGGGCGGCGCGCTCGGGCTCGCTCAGGTCGCCGCGGGCCTCCATGCGCTCCACCCAGGGCAGCAGGTCCCCGGGACGGTTGAGGATCAGCGAGTGCCGCGGCATGTGCTGCAGGACCAGCAGGCGCGTCGCGGCGTCCAGCCGCTCGAAGTCCGCCTGCTCCAGCCACTCGGCCAGCGCGGCGACCGCGTTGATGGAGAGACTGGCCAGCACGCCCGTGCGGACGGCCAGCGAATAGTCCCCGCGTGATACGGCCAGGTCGCGCAGGTCGCCGGCCAGGCGCAGCTGCAGTTCCAGGTTGGCGTCGTCCTCGGCCAGATCGGAGAGCAGGCCGCGCAGCTGGACAACGGCCTCTTCCCGGGCGGGCAGGTCGGCTGATTCCCGGGCGACGCGCCCCAGCAGCCCGGCCCGCAGCACGCGCTGGTCGCGGTCGGATTCGTCCAGGCCGGCCGCCACCTGGAGCAGGAAGTCCCGGCGCTCGGCGGGTTCCAGCCACTCGCCGGCCAATTCGTTCCAGAGGGAGTGGGCGAACTCCCAGCGGTCGGGATCCGCCTCGTCCGGCAGATGGCGCAGCACGCCCTGGCGCTGCAGCTCCTCCGCCAGCGGTTCCCAGATCCCATCGCGCCCGGGCGCCGCGCGCCGCAACGGCTCCAGGCTGGCCGGCAAGCCCACCGCGCGCAGCCAGGTCAACAGAAAGCGCGCCGCCGGCTGGCGCTCCAGCAGGGGCGCCAGCAATTCGTCCACCAGGCCGCCGCGCAGGAGTCGGGACAGCTCGTCCGGCGCCCCGCAGCGCCAGCCCTCCAGCGTGGCGCGCACCAGGCCGCCGCGGCGCGCGTGGCGCAGCAACAGCACGGCCAGGAAGGGCAGTCCGCCTGATTCGGCCAGCAGCCGCTCCAGCAGCGGCTCCAGGCTCCGAGGCGCCTCGGGGTCCAGCTCGCCGGCCACCAGCTCACGCAGACCTTCCGGATCCAGCGGGCCCACCTCCACGCTCAACAAGCCGGGCACCTCACCCAACAGGCGGCGCCACTCCGCCGCGAAGGGCAGCGCGTCCAGCTCGCGGCAGGCGATGAGCAGGGTCACGCCCAGTTCGTCCAGCGCGGGATGCGCCAGCAGGCCCTCCAGCAGGCTGCGGCTGGTCTCGTCGACGAATTGCAGGTCGTCCAGGATCAGCAGCAGCGGCCGATCCTGGGAGAGGCGGCCCAGCAGCGTGACCAGGCTCTCCAGCACGGGCATGAACTGGAACTGGCCGGGCTCCTGGCGCGCCTCCAGCCGGCCCAGCAGCGCGGGGCTGAGTGCGAACAGCCGGCGCAAGCCGGGCTCTTCGTAGAGGGCCAGCAGGCCGGAGGGCGTGAGTTGGCGGCCCAGCCGCTCCAGCAGACCGCCCAGGGCGCCGCCCGCGGCCCCGTCCCGGCACTGGCAGACGTGGCTCAGCACCAGGATGCCCGGGGACAGGCTTTCCTCCAGCGCCTCCAGCACGCGGCTCTTGCCCACGCCGGCCGGTCCCGTCAGCGCGATCAGGCGTGCCGCGGGATCCTCGACGTGACGCAGGAGCCGCTCCAGCAGTCGGCCGCGTCCGGGCAGGACGACGGCTGGTCTCATCCGGTCTGCTTGGCCACGGCCTCCGCCGCCTTGCGGGCGGCCTCGGCGTCGCCCAGGTAGCGGCTCGAAAGCGGCCGCAGGTCGTCGTCCAGTTCGTAGAGCAGGGGAATGGCCGTGGGGATGTTCAACCCGGTGATCGCCTCGTCGCTGATCCCGTCCAGGTGCTTGACCAGCGCGCGCAGGCTGTTGCCGTGCGCGGCGATGAGCACGCGCTGGCCCGAGCGGATGGCCGGCGCGATCTGGCCGTTCCAGAGCGGCAGGAAGCGCTGGATCGTGTCCTTGAGGGACTCGCAAGCGGGCAGCTCGGCGGCGGGCACGCCCGCGTAGCGCGGGTCGAAGCGCGGATGGCGCGGATCATCCAACTCCAGCGGCGGCGGCGGCGTGTCGAAGGAACGGCGCCAGATCTGCACCTGCTCCTTTCCGTGCCGTTCCACCGTCTCCTTCTTGTCCAGGCCCTGCAGCGCGCCGTAGTGGCGCTCGTTCAGGCGCCAGCTGCGTGTGACGGGAATCCACATCTGATCCATCCCGTCCAGCGTGATCCAGAGCGTGCGGATGGCGCGCTTGAGCACGGAGGTCCAGGCCTGGTCGAAGACGAAGCCCTCCTCTTTCAACAGTTGTCCCGCCGCGGTGGCCTCGCGGATCCCCTCGGGGGAGAGGTCCATGTCCGTCCAGCCCGTGAAGCGGTTTTCCAGGTTCCAGGCGCTTTGCCCGTGGCGCAGCAGCACCAGTTTGTGCATGGGGTTCCTCCCGGTCAGGCGATATAGATCGATTTGCAGTTGACGAATTCGCGCAGACCCTCGTCTGCCAATTCCCGGCCGAAGCCCGAATCGCGGATGCCGCCAAAGGGCAGGCGCGGATCGGAGCGCACCAGCGCGTTGACGAAGACGGCCCCGGCGGGCAGCGCCGCGCGGGCCAGCGCCTCGCCGCGTTCCAGGTCGCGCGTGAACACGGAAGCGCCCAGGCCATAGCGGCTGCGCGCCGCCCAGGCCAGGGCCTCGGTCTCGTCATGCGCCCAGCCGAGCGCGGCCACCGGACCGAACAGCTCCTCGTCGAAGGCCGGCTGGCCCGGCGCGACGTCCGTCAGCACGCTGGCCGGATAGCCGTGGCCCGGCCCTGCCGGGATCGTGCCGCCGCAGAGCAGGCGCGCCCCCGCCGCCACGCTGCGCCGCACCTGGTCGTCCAGCCCCGTCCGCAGATCGGCGCGGGCCAGCGGTCCCAGCCGGCACTCCTCGTCCAGCGGGTCGCCCAGCGCGTGCGCACGCATCTTCTCCAGCACCAGCGGCTCGAAGTCCCGGCGCAGGGCCAGCGGGGCGATGAAGCGCTTGCTGGCGATGCAGCTCTGGCCGTTGTTGATCATCCGGCTGGCCACCAGCGTCGCAGCCGCCAGCTCCAGGTCGGCATCCAACAGGACCACGCCCGGATCGCTGCCACCCAGCTCCAGCACGCACTTCTTCAGGTGCCGGCCCGCCAATTCGGCCACGCGCCGGCCGGCCTGGGTGGAACCGGTCAGGGTCACGGCGGCCACGCGCGGATCGCCGATCAGCTCGGCCACGGCCTCCGGCTCCAGCCGCAGATTGGGCAGCAGGTCCGCCGGCAGCCCGGCTTCGCGCAGCAGCGCGCACAGGTCCTCCGCACAGCCCTGGGTCGTGGGCGCGTGTTTCAGCAGCACGCCGTTCCCCGCCGCCAGCGCCGGCAGCGCGGCCCGCACCACCTGCCAGAGCGGGAAGTTCCAGGGCATGATCGCCAGCACCAGCCCCAGCGGTTGTTGGCAGACAAAACTGCGCCGGGCCTCGGTGGCCACCACCCGGTCCGCCAGCACGCGCGCCGCGTGCCCGGCCAGCCAGCGGCAAACTGTGGCGCATTTGCGCGCCTCGGCCAGGCCCTGGCTCAGCGGCTTGCCCATCTCTTCGGCCATCCGCACGGCCAGCGGCCGGGCCCGCTCCTCCAGCAGATCCCCGGCCCGCTCCAGGATCTCCAGCCGCTCCATCAGGGGACGCGCCGCCCATTCCGGTTGGGCCGCGGCGCTGCGGGCGAGCTGCGCCTCCAACTCCCCGGCCTCGAGCCGGGGCCAGCGGAACAGCTCCCGGCCGGTGAATGGATTGAGGCTGATGAACGACATGCCGGCCCCGGATTTTCTGGGTGCCAATGTAGGATCTCCGAACAGGGCCCACACGTCCACCCAGGTTCGAATCCCCCGCGGAAGCGGGCGATTTTCTAACTACTACCTGTGGGTATTGATTTATTCCACGGCTCCCGTTTAATTAGGACGTCGATGTCCTGATATCACGAATTCGTGGAGAGCCTCATGCGCATTTGCCTGCTGATCCTGGCTGCCGGCCTGGCACTGACCCTGGGCTGCGGTCCGTCTTCCGACCCCCCAGCCGAGTCGGGCACCACAACAACAGCCGATCCCAGCGGCCTCAGCGGCGACGAGCTGGAGAACGGCATCGGGCCTGTCAAGGCGCCCGTGGAGCTGGGAGCCCTGGATCCCGCCCTGGCGGCCAAAGGCCAGCTCATCTTCGAGCAGAAGTGCCTCTCCTGCCACAAGCTCGGGGAGCGCTTCATCGGCCCGGCCCTGGGCGACGTGCTCAGCCGGCGCACGCCCCGCTACGTGCTCAACATGATCCTCAACCCGGACGAGATGGTGAAGCGCCATCCCGAGGCCAAGAAGCTGCTGGCCGAATATCTGGCCCCCATGGCCCAGCAGAACCTCAGTCCGGACGACGCCCGGGCCGTGTTGGAGTACATCCGTTCAGCGGGCAGCACCGGGACCGCCAGCCCGGCCGGCCGCTGAGCCACGTTTACAAGGGAGGATGGATGAATCGCACCTCGATCCGCCGGCGGGCGCTGACGGCCCTCGCCCTGGTGGCCCTGGGCGGGACCGGCCTGCTGTCCCAGTCCTGCGGCAAGTCCGACCGCAACCTGATGGGCGACGCGGACGCCGCGGCCAAGGTCTATGTCGCGCCGGGTTCGCACGACGAGTTCTACCTGTTCTGCTCCGGAGGCTTCAGCGGCAACCTGACCGTCTACGGCCTGCCCTCCGGGCGGCACCTGAAGGACATCGCGGTCTTCTCGCAATACCCGGAAAAGGGCTGGGGCTACGCTGAGGAGACCCTGGCCATGTTCAACACCTCCCACGGCTTCGTGCCCTGGGACGACAGCCACCATCCGGAGCTGTCCCAGACGGACGGCGTGCCCGACGGCCGCTGGCTGTTCATCAACGGCAACAACACGCCGCGTGTGGCCCGCATCGACCTGACCACCTTCGAGACGGCGGAGATCATCGAGATCCCCAATTCCGCCGGCAATCACGGCTCGCCCTTCATCACGCCCAACAGCGAATACGTGGTGGCCTCCACGCGCTTCAGCGTGCCCATTCCCCAGGAAGACGTGGCCATCAAGAGCTACGCGGAGAAGTTCAAGGGCACCATCAGCTACATCAGCGTCGATCCCGCCAACGGCCACATGGCGCTGGCCTTCCAGATCCTCGTGCCGGGGTTCAACTACGACTTGTCACACAGCGGCAAGGGCCCGTCCCACGGCTGGTCCTTCTTCACGTGCTACAACAGCGAGCAGGCCAGCTCGCTGCTGGAGGTGAACGCCTCGCGCAACGACAAGGACTTCGTGGCGGCCGTGAACTGGAAGAAGGCCGAGGAGTACGTGGCCCAGGGCAAGGCGCGGGAGCTGAAGGCCAACTACGTCAGCAACCGGATGGACGAGAAGTCGCGCATCGCCGCCAGCGTGACACACAACTCGGTCAAGGTTCTGGACCCCGCCGATTGCCCGGGGTTGATCTATTACCTGCCGACGCCCAAGTCGCCCCACGGCGTGGACGTGGACCCCTCTGGCGAGTACATCGTGGCGGGCGGCAAGCTGGCCACCGTCATCCCCGTCCACTCCTTCAAAAAGATGCTGGCCGCCATCGAGTCCAAGGCCTTCGACGGCGAGATCGACGGCATCCCCGTGCTCAAGTACGACGCGGTCATCGCCGGCGAGGTCAAGGATCCCGGCCTGGGCCCGCTGCACACCGAGTTCGACGGGCAGGGCTACGCCTACACCTCGTCCTTCATCAGCTCCGAGATCGTCAAGTGGAAGATCGGCAGCTGGGATGTGGTGGACCGCATCCCCACCTACTACTCCATCGGCCACCTTTGCATCCCGGGCGGGGACAGCGCCAAGCCCTGGGGCAAGTACGTCGTCGCGCTCAACAAGATCACCAAGGACCGCTACCTGCCCACCGGGCCGGAGCTGGCGCAGTCGGCGCAGCTGATCGACATCAGCGGCGACAAGATGAAGCTGCTGCTCGATTTCCCGACCATCGGCGAGCCGCACTACGCCCAGGCTCTCCCCGCCGAGCTGCTCAAGGAAAAGAGCGTGCGCTTCTTCAAGATCGAGGAGAACACGCACCCCCAGGCCACCAAGTCGGAGAAGGACGCGCGCGTGGAGCGCAAGGGTCGCGAGGTCCACGTCTACATGACCTCCGCGCGCAGCCACTTCGCGCCGGACAACATCGAGGGCGTGCGGGTGGGCGACACCGTGCTCTGGCACGTGACCAACCTGGAGCAGGACTGGGACGTGCCCCACGGCTTCGCCGTGCTGGGCGCCCACAACTCCGAGCTGCTGATCATGCCCGGCGAGACCCGCACCCTGCGCTGGGAGCCCACGGCCGCCGGCGTCTATCCCTTCTATTGCACCGACTTCTGCTCCGCGCTCCATCAGGAGATGCAGGGCTACATCCGCGTCTCCCCGGCCGGCTCCGCCACGGAGCTGGCCTGGAGTCTCGGCAACTGAGCGGCGGCGCGACGGGGGTCTGCGGACCCCCGTCCGTCCCGCATCGGAGGACCCCATGAACCCCCGCTCCCGGCTGCTGTTCGCGGCCGCCTCGCTGACCCTGCTGCTGGCCCTGCTCTTTCCGCTCTGGACCATCTCGCTCTCCGCCCCCCAGTATCCGGAGGGCATTGGGCTCAAGATCTGGGCGCACCAGATCACGGGCCAGCGCGAGCAGGACCTGCACAACATCAACGGCCTGAACCACTACATCGGGATGAAGACCATCGAGCCGGACAGCATCCCCGAGCTGCGCATCCTGCCCGTGGCGCTGACCGGGATGGCCGCCCTGGGCTTTCTGGGCGCCTGGCTGGGCAGGCGCTGGCTGCTGGGGCTCTGGCTGGGCCTGCTGCTGGCCGGCGGCGCGGCCTCGCTGGTGGACTTCTGGCTGTGGGAGTACGACTACGGCCACAACCTTGATCCCTCCGCCGCCATCCAGGTGCCCGGGATGACTTACCAGCCACCGCTGATCGGCACGCGCCAGCTGCTCAACATGCGCACCACGGCCCTGCCTGGGCTGGGCGCGCTCTCCCTGGGCCTGGGCCTGGGCCTGGGCGTCGCCGCCTGGACCGCCTCACGCCCGGGTCGACCGGCTCCCGGCCCCAGGCCGAATCACGTCCGGATGGCCCTGGTGGCCGGGCTCCTGCTGCTCGGGTTGGTGGGCGGCAGCTGCCAGGCAGGCGTGCGCGAGATCCGCTACCGCCAGGACACCTGCGCGCGCTGCCGGATGATCGTGATGGATTCCCGCTACGGCTGCGAGCTGGTGACCCGGCGCGGCAAGGCGCTGATCTTCGATTCCGTCGAGTGCCTGGCCGCCCACACGCTGGAAGTGCCGGACGACGCCCGGGAGGCCCGCGCCCTGCTGGTCACGCACCACGCCCGACCCGCCCGGCTGGCGGCCGCCGACAGCAGCCTCTACCTGCGCTGCGCCGAACTCCCCAGCCCGATGGGACTGGGCCTCAGCGCCTGCGCCGACCGCCGCGAGGCCGAGGAATTGCGCCGCCTGCACGGCGGCGAACTGCTCAACTGGTCCCAGGTGCTGACCTACGTCCGCGGCGCCTGGAAGATTCCCTGAGCCCGATGGGATCAAGTCTACACCGCACACGGGCCCGCCGGATGCTGGCGCTTCTTCTGCTGCTCTTGTTGGCGCGGGCAGGGGAAAGCCGGATCTGGCGGGCCTCTCCTGCCACGGGCCTTGGCCGGGTGGTGGCCGGGGCCGCCGCGCGGGATACGGTGCGGATCGCGCCCGGGGTGTATCACGAAGACAGCGTGCGCGTGAACCGGCCGCTGACGCTGCTGGCCAGCCCGGGCGCCGTGCTGGACGGCGGCGGAGGCGGACACCTGCTGATCGTGCGGGCCGACGACGTCCTGGTCCGCGGCCTCACCCTGCGCGGGGCGGGCCTCAGCTACCGGGCGGACTACGCCGCTCTGCTGGCGGAAAACGCCGCCGGCCTGGTGGTCGAGGGCTGCCGCTTCGAGGACAACTATTTCGGCATCTACCTGGCGCGCTGCCGGAACTCCCGCCTGGCCGGCAACACGCTGCACGCCCAGGGTGGCCGCGAAACTTCGGCGGGCAACGGCATCCACCTCTGGCACTGCCGCGCGGTGGAGGTCACGGGCAACAGGATCAGCGGGCACCGCGACGGCATCTATCTGGAGTTCGTCCGCCAGGCCCGCCTGCAGGACAACCACAGCCACGCCAACCTGCGCTACGGCCTGCACTTCATGTTCTCGGACTCCTGCCGCTACCAGCGCAACGAGTTCGACGGCAACGGGGCGGGCGTCGCGGTGATGTACTCGCGGCACGTGGAGATGCGCGGCAACGATTTCCACGACAACTGGGGTCCGGCGGCCTACGGCGTGCTGCTGAAGGAGATCAGCGACAGCCAGATCCACGGCAACCGTTTCCGACGCAACACCACGGGCCTGCACGTGGAGGCCTCCAATCGGCTCCACGTCACGGGCAACGAATTCCTGCGCAACGGCTGGGCCTTGCGCCTGCTGGCCAATTCCACCGAAGGCTTGTACGAGGACAACCGTTTCGCGGCCAACGCCTTCGACGTGGCCACCAACGGCCGGCAAAACTTCAGCCGCTTCCGGCGCAACTACTGGGACCGTCACCGCGGCTACGACCTCGACCGCGACGGCTTCGGGGACGCCCCCTTCCGCCCGGTGAGCGTGTTCGCCCACGTGGTGGAGGACCAGGGGCCGGCGCTGGTCCTGCTGCGCAGCCTGTTTGTGGACTTGCTGGATCTGGCCGAGCGCGCCTTTCCCCTGCTGACTCCCATCACCCTGCGGGACGAACAGCCGCGCATGAGGGAGCCATGATCCAGGTGCGCGGGCTGGTCAAGCGCTTCGGCCGGGTGGAGGCGCTCAAGGGTGTCACGCTGGGCTGCCCGCGCGGTTGTGTCACCGCGCTGGTGGGGCCCAATGGCTCCGGCAAGACCACGCTGATGAAAATCCTGCTGGGGCTGGTGCGACCGGACGCGGGCGAGGTCCTGGTCAACGGCCGCTCCGTGGCCGGGGACCCCGCCGCGCGGCTGGACATCGGCTACATGCCGCAGCTGCCGCACTACCCCGACAACCTGAGCGTGGACGAGCTGCTGGAGCTGATCCTGGGCGTGCGCGCTGCCGCGGCGGGCGGCGTTCCCGGCGCCAGCTGGGCGAACGAACCCACCCTGCCCGACACGGTCTTCGACCTGGCCGCCGTGCACGACCGCCGGCTGCGCGGGCTCTCCGGCGGCACGCTGCAGCGCGTGGGCGCGGAACTGGCCTGGCGCAGCGGCGCGCCGCTGCTGGTCCTGGACGAGCCCACCGCCGGCCTGGACCCGCTGGCCAGCAGCCACCTGAAGGACCGCCTGCTGGCGGACCGCCGCCAGGGCCGCACGGTGCTGGTGAGTTCCCATGTCCTGGCCGACCTGCAGGAGCTGGCCGACCACGTGGTCTTCCTGCTGGAGGGACGGGTGCGCTACCAGGGTTCGTTGGGCGAGTTGCTCGAGCTGACGGGCGAGCCGCGCCTTGAGCGGGCGGTGGCGGCCCTGATGCGGAGGACGGACGCGTGACACAGGCCGGAATCATCCTGCGTTCCGCCCTGCGCGACGGCCTGCGCAGCCGCATCGTCTACGGCTTCGGCGCTTTCTTCCTGTTCGCTGGCTGGATGATGGTGCGCCTGGGCGGCGCCGGCGACAAGGCCCTGCTCAGCCTGCTCAGCCTCAGTCTGGCCCTGGTGCCACTGGTAAGCTTGGTCTACGGCGCCAGTTATCTCTACCAGTCACGGCGCTTCATCGAGCTGCTGCTGGCCCAACCCGTCCCGCGGCGCACGCTTTTCCTGGGCCTCTACGCGGGACTCAGCCTGCCGCTGACCCTGGCCTGGCTGCTGGGCTGCCTGCTGCCCCTGCTCTCCGCGGGCCGCGGCCTGGACGTCCCCGGCCTGCTGCTGCTGCTCGGGGCGGGATCCGCGCTCTGCCTGGTCTTCTGCGCCCTGGCCTTCTGGATCGCCGTCCGGGTGGAGAACCGCCTGCGCGGGCTGGGGTTGGCCATCGTGCTCTGGCTGCTGCTGGCGGTGGCCTACGACGGTCTGGTGCTCATGCTGGGCTATCTGCTGGCGGACTGGCCGCTGGAGGGCCCGGTGCTGGCCCTCTGCCTGGCCAACCCCATCGACCTGGCGCGCGTGCTGGTGCTGCTGCACTTCGACCTGGGCGCCATGATGGGCTACACGGGCGCGGTCTTCCAGCTCTTCTTCCAGGGTCCGCTGGGCATGGGGCTGGCGGCCCTCACCCTGCTGCTCTGGATCCTGCTGCCGCTCTGGCTGGCCTGGCGCGCCTTCTCCCGCCGGGATTTCTGAGCTCTACTTGAACCAGAACCGCACGCCCAGCGCGCCGTTCAGGCCCGCTTCGGTGTCGGGAATCAGGTCCACCACGGGCACGAGCTCCAGGAAGATGTCCAGCTGCGTGTCCGGCGGATACCAGGACACGCCCAGCGGGACGCGCACGCCCAGCTTGTCCTTGCCGTCGTCGCCGGAGCCCTCGCGCAGCCGCAGGCGGCCGCCCAGTCCGTAGTAGAAGGGCAGGCGGCCCTTGATGCCGCTGTCCGCAAGCAGGCCGAAGTTGTGGATGAGGTAGTCGGCGTGCACCTGCAGGTCGGTGTCGCCGCTCAGGCTGTAGGCCAGGCCCAGATCCACGGCGTGGGTCTTGTCCAGCCAGCTCTTGGCGGTCAGCCCGCTGGGCTCGCCCACCATCACGCCCAGGCCCAGCAGTTCGGCCTGGGCCAGACCGGCGCCCGCCAACAGCAGGGCCGCAAAACGCAGGAAGTTCATCGTTCGTCCTCTTCTAAGTTGACTCCAACCTGGGGCCGGACCGGCCAGCCGCCTGTGACACAGCGCACAGCGGGCATCACAGTCCGGCGGCCGCCCGCACCCAGTCCGGGGCTTCGGGCATCTCGCCCGGCTCCTGCCCGCGGCTGAGCGCCCAGCGCTCCAGCCAGGACATGCCACGCTTGCCGATGTAGGTGTCGGGCAGCGCATAAGCGGAATCCTTCAACGCTTCATCCAGCCCGATGATCCCGTACCCCCGCCGCCGAAACATCCCCGCCAGCGGACCCAGCCGCTCGGCGTTCAGCCAGTTGGCGTGCAGGAGCAGCACTTGGGCGGGCTCGCGGCCCAGCGTGCGCCGGGCCTGCTCCTCGAAATGGACCACCACGCCCTCCATGTAGCGCAGATAGTCCGCGGCGATGGAGTCCATGGCCGCCGAATCCCGGCGTTCCCGGGCCAGATCGTAGGCGCGGGCGTGCACGTACTCGTCGTTGTCGAGAGTCACGGGCGCCACCCGGAAGCCGTGCTCCGCCAGGAAACCCTCGAAAGCCGCCTTGCTGGCGGAGTCCGGCCCGGTGTTGAGGTAGGGGTGGCGGAACCAGTGCAGGGGCCGGCCGTGCCTCTGGCAGAGTCCGCGCAGGATCCGTTCGCCCGCCAGCACGTCCAACTGCATGCTGTCCAGCGGCGTCTTCCAGAACCAGCGGTGCGAGCGCGTGTGGTTGCCCAGCTCCAGGCCCGCCGCCAGCCAGGGCTCCAGCAGCGCGGCTCCGGCGGCCGCGTCCAGCCCCAGGTCCGCCAGCTTGCCTTCGTTGACGAAGCCCACGGCCGGGATGCCCTCCGCCGCGATCCGCCCCACCAGGGCCGTGGTCAGGGCCTGCGTGTTCTCCAGCCCACGGGGCCGGGCTGCCGGCAGGTCGTCGAAGGTGAAGGCCACTTGGCGGACGGGGTCCGCGACCGGTGCCGGCCCGGCGCTCCAGGCCAGGCCGCCCAGCCCGAGCACCGTCATGAACCCCAGCAGATTGCGTAGAAACCCGCCCATTTCTTCCTCCGTGGACAGGGCGACACGGCCCGGATTGGGCCGCCGCCCGTCATTGCCGACATTGCCCGCGCCGGAACACACACTCAGCCGATGGGACCACACCTTGAACCTGGCGGACACGCCACCCATCGCCATGCTGCTGGGTCTGACGGGCGTGGCGCTCAATCTGCTCTGGCCCCTTCTGCGCGGCCGGCGCAAGATGCTGGTCCTCCAGGCCCTCTCCGGCCTCTGCTTCCTGCTGCATTACGCGCTGATCGAGGCCTGGACGGGCAGCCTGATGAACGGCCTGGCCACCCTGCAGGCCCTGGCGGCCATCCCGCTGGGCACCCGGCCGGGCTTCCGCGTGGCCTACCTGCTCACCCTGCCCGCCATCGCCCTGGGACTGGCGCTGACCTGGATGGGCTGGCCCAGCGTGTTCGCCTCGCTGGGCATGGCCGGGATTAGCCTGGGCCGCTACCAGACCCGCGTCCTGCCCTTCCGCCTGATTCTCCTGCTCACGATTCCCTTCTGGACCGGACACAACCTGCTGGTGGGCTCGCTGCCGGGCCTGCTCTCCGACGCCCTGGTGAGCGTCAGCAGCCTGGTGGGTTTGTGGATTCTGGTGCGGGAACGTCGCGCCGCCGCCGCGGCCTGATCCGACCCGGGCCGCTCAGCCGCGCCGCGTCCGCCGGGGGGCCAGCAGCGTGCCCCGGCAGCCGGGGGCGCCGCAGCGGCAGGGATAGCGGGCCTCCACTTCCTTCGTGCGCGGCCCCGTCCGTGACAGGCGGTAGTCGTAGCACAGCTCCTCGCCGGGCTGGATGGTGCGCAGGGTGCAGATGAAGATCCGCCCCTCCAGGTTCAGCGCCTCGCAGTTGGGCTCGCAGGAGTGGTTGAAGAAGCGCGCGTCGCTGCCGTCCACGCCGCCGTCGATGACGGTCCGGCGATCCACCGTGAACAGCAGCACGTGGGCCGACTCGTCGCGCTCGTCGTCGTAGCGGCGGACGGATTCGGCGGGCGAGATGCGCTCCCCGGTGTATTCCAGCACGTGCATGCCGCGCCGCAGGCGGCGCAGGGCGAAGATCCCGCGCCCGGCGATGGGCGAGTCGCGCACTTCGATGGGGGGTCGGGCAGGTCGGGGCATGCGTCCTCCCGGCTCAGCTCTCGTCCGCCGGAGTGCCCGCCGCGCTCCGCCGACGGCGGCGGAAGCGGTGCCGGGACGGCGGCTTGGGAACGGGGATCTCCACCGGAGGCGGAGGCGGCGTCCCCAGCTCGTGATACACCCGGGCGGCGGCGTAGGCGTCGTTGGCGGCGTAGAGCAGCTGGCGCTCCGAGAGCCGCGGCTCGCCCCAGTTGGACGTGGTCATGCGCCGCGACTTGTGGAACTGCTGCCCGAAGACAATGGCCACGGCGTTCTTCACGCCCAGGGAGCGGCCGTAGCCCCGGCGCCGGAAGATTTCGTCCAGATCCAGCACGGCCTGCGGACGGCAGCCCAGCCGGGCCTCCAGCTGCGTCAGGTCCGTGTCCAGGCCAAAGCCCACCTTCAGCAGGTCCGGCCGGGCCAGCAGCGCGCGCACGGCCTCCAGGCACTCGGCGCGCTTCAATTGGAAGAGGAAGGCCCCCTCCAGCGTGGCGAACTGCACCAGGTGCGGACCGCTGGAGCTCTCGCCCCGGGCGAAGGTCGGCTTGGACTCCGTGTCGAAGCCCAACCACGCGTGCCGGCTCAACTCCGCCAAGGCGGCATGGGCCTCTTCGGGCGTGGCGGGAACCCGCACCTCGTCCATCTGGAGACCCACGAAGGGCTCCAGCTGGGCCAGTTCCTCGCGGGTGGGACGGCACCAGTCCTCGCCGACACTTGGCGACGGCGGGACCGCCGCGGCGGCTGTCCGGGCTGGCTGGGGGGTGGAATGGGGTGCGGCGTGCTCCAAAACCTGCTCCAAAGGGGCCGGACGATCCGGCGTTCCGCGGGTGAGAGTCCCCGCCATCGGCTCAAGGCGTGGGTCATCTTAGGGATCGGCGTGGGGGATGTCCAGCGCACCACCGGCCCCGGAGGCTCCGGCCGCGCCGCGGGCCGCTTTGACAGCGGGCGGACGGCCACCGCGCTCAGCGGGCCTCGTCCTCCTCGTCCGGCGCCAGCTCCGGATAGAGCTTGCGCATGCAGCCCGGACAGAGGCCGTGGCTGAATTCCGCTTCCGTGTGGTCCTTGATGTAGTCGGCAACGTTGTGCCAGAAGCCCGCGTCGTCGCGGATGTTCTTGCAGCTGGCGCAGATGGGCACCAAGCCCTTCAGGGTCTTCACCTGGGCCAGGGCCGCTTCCGCCGCCTGCTTGGCCTCGTGCAGCTCCTCGAACAGGCGCGCGTTGTGGATGGCGATGGCCGCCTGCTGGGCCAGCGCCACCAGCACGCCCAGGTCCTGGGGGTCGAACTCGCCGCTGCCGCGACGCTCCCGCCAGACCAGCAGGGTGCCCAGCGACTCGTCGCCCAGGCCCAGGGCCGCCGCCGCCATGGCGTAGTCCGCCGGGCGTTCCCCTTCGTGCTCGTTGGTGTCGGCCAGCACCAGGATCCGCGCGTCCTCGCCGGGATGGTTCACCACTTCCGCCCGGCCGTCGCGGCAGACCGCCCCGGCCAGCGAGCCCTCCAGCGGCACCACCAGACCCGAGAGCTCCTGCACGTGCCGGCCCGACACGGCGATGGCCCGCAGGGACACGCCGTCGGGCTGCAGCAGGTAGATGACCGAATCGCCGGCGCGCATCAACTCCCGGCTGCGCTCGTTGATCCGCTCCAGCACGGTCTGCAGGTCCAGCGAGGCCGTGATCTCGCGCCCCATGGCGGCCAGGCCCTCCATTTCCAGGGCCTTGCGCCGCTGGCCCTCGGCCTCCCGGCGCTGGACTTCGGTCTCGTGGAGGATCTGCAGGTTCTTCACGCGCTCCTGCTCGGCCGCGCTGAGGACCTGGTTCTTCAGCTCCAGGTGGCGGCGCAGTTCGGCCAGGGCCTCCGGAATGCGTCCCTGCCGCTCCAGCGCCTCGGCGCGCAGCTCGTGGCAGGTCACGCGCTCCGGATCCATGTTCTGCCGGTCCAGCATGGGCTGCACGTCGTCCAGCTGGGCCAGCGCGGCCTCCGGCTCGCCTGCGGCCAGCAGCAGGCGCGCCAGATTGAGCTGGGCGGGGGCCAGGTTGCGCAGATCGTGGTTTTCGCGGGCCTTGCGGATGGCGTCCACCAGCAGCGGCCGGGCCTCTTCCAGCTGGCCGCAGCGCAGCAGCAGGCCACCCAGCGTGTCCAGCACCATCAGTTCCATCCCCGGCCGGCCCAGGCCCCGGGCGATTTCCAGCGCGTGGCGCGCCCAGTTCAGCGCCTCCTCTTCCTCGCCCTCCCGCGGAAACATGGCCAGGTTGTTGTAGATGAAACACTCGCCCTGCAGGTCGCCCAGTTCGCGATGCATGGCCAGGGCCTGCTGGAACAGCCGGTGCGCCGTGGCCAGATCCCCAGTGGAGCAGCAGATCAGCGCCATGTTGTTGAGGTTGCTCGCCTCGCCCGGCCGATTGCCCTCCTGCAGGCAGATCTGGTACAACTGCTGGAAACAGCCCAGGGCCTCGGAATAGCGCCCCATCAGGGCCTGGGCCCGGCCGGAGTTGCTCAGGATGATCTTCGAGTACTTGCTCCACGTGGGCAGGTGTTCGAACCGCCGGGCCTCGCCGGCCGCCGCCAGACAGGCGGGCAGCTCGCCGCGCTTGTAGTGCAGTTCGGCCTGCCAGGCGCACTCTTGTAGCCGCAGCTCGTCGTCCAGCACGGGCGCGGCCAGCGCGAACGCGTGTTCCATCTGTTCGCAGGCGCTGGTCGGATCGGCGCGCATGACGGCCCAGGCTTCATTCAGCAGGGTTTGGACTTGCTGCCGCAGCGTGGCGGCGTCCTCAACCGGAAGCGGGGTCGCCGGTTCGGAATTGGGCGGGGGGGTGGAATCCATGCTGCCTTTCCTGACGCTGGACGGCGCTGCGCGGACCTGCCGAACACGGCTGGAACATAGGGATCGCGCCCCATCAAACGGGGGAGTCCCGGACGGGCGCGGGGGTTCAGGCGGCGGACGCCGCACCCGGGGCCAGGGCCGGCGGCCGGGCCCGGCGCAGGGCGCTCCAGGCCTCCACCAGCAGCCACACGGCCAGCACCAGCAGCACGCTGCCCATCACGCCGCTGATCACCACGTCCGCCGTCATGCTCGTGCCCGCAGCCAGGGCGCGCGCGAAAGGCAGGATCTGGGTCACCAGCGCCCAGAGCGTCATCCCCAGCATGAAGGCCATCGGCAGCAGCGTGTAGATGGCGTTGCGCCCGGAGCGCATCAGCCAGACGCTCACCGCCAGCAGGGTCAGGCTGGCCAGCAGCTGGTTGGAAGTGCCGAAGATCGGCCAGGCCGCCACGTAGCCCTTCTCCTTCGTCAGCATCAGGAAGACCAGCGGCAGCAGCAGGGTCAGGCCCGTGGCCAGCAGGGCGCCGCGCGCGCTCTGCCAGCCAAACAGCTCCTGCAGGATGTAGCGCGCCAGCCGCGTGCAGACGTCCAGCGTGTCGTAGACGAAGGTCGAGAAGGCCAGCAGGGCGAAAGAGAGCGCCAGGTGGAAACTCACGCCCACGTGGCCCAGGTAGCCGGCGATGCCCTTGGCGAAAATCAGGCTGGGCTCGGCCTTCAGCGCCTCGTCGCCGGGCGCCAGGATCATCACCGTGGCCAGCGCCAGCACGGCCACCAGGCCCTCCAGCAGCATGGCGCCGTAGCCCACGGCCTTGGTGTCCGATTGCTGGCGGATCTGCTTGGACGTGGTGCCGCTGCTGATGATCCCGTGGAAGCCCGAGCACGCGCCGCAGGCCACCGTGATGAAGAGGATCGGGAAGAGCAGCTTGCCGTTGAACGCGCTGGCCAGGCCGTCCAGGTTGAGCGCCGGATACTGCGCGGGCTGACCGCCGAACAGCGTGCCCAGCAGGGCCACGCCCATCACCAGGTAGAGGAACCAGCCGCCCAGATAGCCGCGCGGCTGCAAAAGCAGCCACATGGGCAGCAGCGACGCCACCAGGCAGTAGGCCAGCAGGATCAGCTCCCACTGCTTGACGCTGATACCCAGCAGCGCGGTACTCAGACCCTCTGGCAGCTGCGTGCCCAGCCAGATGGTGAGCAGCACCAGCGGGATGAACAGCGCCGTGGTCCAGGTCAGGTTGGTCTTGAAGCGGTAGAGCAGCACGCCCATGGCCAGCCCCAGCAGCAGGTAGAGGCCGCTGCTGACGGCCACGCCCGGGCCGAAGGCCGCGTCCGCCGTGACGCTGGCGAAAGTCTGGGCCGTGATGTCCGTGAAGGCGATGATCACGTAGTCCAGGGCCATCCACACGAAGACCAGGAAGAGGATCTGCGAGGTGCGCGACATGTGCGTGCGCACGATTTCGCCGATGGAGGCTGCCTTGTTCTTCACGCTGGCCACCAGGCTGGTGAAGTCGTGCACGCCGCCGATGAACACGCTGCCGATCAGGATCCACAAGAGCGCGGGCAGCCAGCCGAACCAGATCCCCGCCAGGATCGGCCCCACGATGGGCCCGGCGGCGCTGATGGCCGAGAAGTGCTGGCCCAGCAGCATGGAGCGCTCCGCCGGCACGAAGTCCACGCCGTCGTTGAGCTCGCAGGCCGGCGTGATCTGACTATCGTCCAGGGACAGGTAGCGGGCCAGGAAGCGGCCGTAGGTCCAGTAGGCCACGGCCAGCACCACGACGGAAACAAGCAGCACGGTGACGATCATTGGGAGCCTCGCGGAATGACAAGTGGCGGCAAACTAGCAAGCCACGGGCGGGTCCGGAGTGGGCCGCGGCCGGTACGCCAGCTGGCCCAAGGTCAGCGCCAGCCGCACCCCGCTGATACCGGTCTGCAGCCAGCCCAGCAGCTGCATGTCGGCGTGTCCGGTCCGCAGAATCTGCACGCCCACGAAGAGCAGAAAGGCCCAGGACGCGGCTTCCAGCAGGAGATGGGAGAGAAGCCGTCCGACGGCGCGCAGCCGCAGCCAGCGGCTCCAAGGCAGGCGGGGCAGACGCTCCCAGCTCTGCGACGAGCTGCGGAAGTGCCATTGCGTGCCCAGCGCCGCGCCGCTCACGCCCGTGAGCAGGAGAGCCATGGACCACGCGTACCAGTGCTGGAGATAGCAGACCAATCCACCCAACAGAACGATGGCGGAGGGACCGAATATCAGCAGTGATACACGGTTCCAGTCCCGCAGCAGCCAGTCCTCCGCCCCGGGATCCGGAATCACCCGCGGGCGGGAGAGGATGCCCAGCGGAAAGAACAGTCGGCGGCCGGACTCGTCCTGGATCACCAGGTGCTGGCGGAGCTGCTTAAGACTGCTCATGGATGCCTCCTGTCACGTCACGTATGCTTCCGTCAGCTGGTTCGTCCGCCGCCGGCAGCGGCTGCGGCTCCCGGCGCGCCAGCCACAACAGGCGCCACTGGATGGCCGCGATCGGCGCCCCGAACAGAACGAGCAGGGCACCGACTTCCCAAATTTCCGATTGCGTGGCAAGGAACAAGCCCACCGGCACGACCAGCAATGTGCCCACCAGGGCACCTTTGATCGTGGCGGGAGCGGTCTGGCGGGCCCGCAAGCGCATGTGACGGCGCAGAGACAGACGCGGGACCCGCTGCCAGGTTCGCAGATCGCCGGCCAGCCACAGCCGGCGGGCGACCAGGGTCACCAGCGCCGGCGACACGAAGAGAAACAAGAAACCGAGGAGAGGTGAACGCCAGATCAGCATCCCGCCGATGACGTAGAACGGCAGAGGGAGCAGGACATCCCACCACCTCCCAGGCAGGCGGCGCAGCAGCCAGTTCTCTGCGTCCCGGTCGGGAGCAACCCAGGGCCGCAGGCAGGGGCCAAAGAGCAGAAAGAGCCGCCGGCCCTGCTCATCGCGCAGAAAGAAGCGTTGACGATTGATCTCCATCGGTCGCATGGCTAATCCAGCTCCCCTTCGTGTGACACGCCGCCCGGCGGCGGGCCGCCGCTACTTCAGAAAGAGCACGCGCCTCGTCTGCGTCCCGGCCGCGCTGCGGGCTGTCACGAAGTAGAGCCCGCTGGGCCGGGCGCCGGGTTCCCAGCGGAACTCGTGCCGGCCGGCGGGCAGGGCGCCGCGCTGCAGGACGGCCACTTCGCATCCGCCCAGATCCAGCACGCGCAGCTCCAGCTCGCCGGCCTGGGCCAGCTCCACCGTGATGGTGGTGACGGGATTGAAGGGGTTGGGCGCGGGATCGTCCAAGCGAAAACCCTGCGGACGATCACCGGCGGCCAGCCCGGCAAAGCGCAGCTCCCAGAGGCAGCCCTCCCCGCCCGTGTTCCAGGTCCGCCCGCCGTCGCTGACCTCGAAGTGCAGCTCCTCATCCACGCCCAGGGCCGCCGGATTGACGCCGCTGGCCTGCCCGGCCCACTGGTCGGCGTTCACCGTGCCGCTCCAGCGGGACTGGCCGTTGATCCAGAGCGAGACCGTCAGCGGATGGCCCGCCCCGTTGAGCAGGTTCAGGCCCACGTCGCCGGCGTTCCAGTCCACCATGTAGCCGCCGAAGGCGCCGGGCAGGTGGCCCAGCTCCTCCACCAGCCCGCAGGCGGAGGCCTCGCCGTGGAAGATCTCCACCCCCACCACGTCGGCGCTCAGCGGCAGGAGCTCGCAGCCGGAGCCCGGATCCACGGTGCAGAGGAAGTGGCCGGGCAGCGGATCCAGGGTCAACATCACGCTCACCACCTGGGATTCGCCGGCGGCCAGGCTGTAGCCGGGGTTGAGCAGGCTCAGGTTGGGACAGTCCCCGCCGCCCTGGGCCAGGCCCTCCAGCACGCCGCCGCCCACATTGGTGATGGTGAATTGACCCGTGTAGAGGCCGCCGCCCAGCTGGGCGCCCAGCTCCAGCGCGGCGGGTTCCACCAAACACTGCGGGGCTTCTTCGCCACCCAGGAAGGCGGCGCCGCCCGTGTTGTGGTGGGCGGGGTAGGGCTGGGTGAAGGGCGTCCAGGGTCCGCCCGCTTCCAGGTCCCAGGCGTAACACGCAATGCCCTCGTCCCCGCGCGTGGCCCCCACGTAGACCACGCCGTTGCCCACGGCCAGGGCGCGGCCCTGCCCGTTCTCGGCGGGAATCATCCCGGCGATGGGCACGATGGCCCCGCTGGCCGGATCGATGGAGCACAGCCCGCCGGGCGAGCCGTACTCGTCGTAGCCGTAGAGCAGGCCGTCCGCCGGGTTGAAGTCCAGCCCGAAGAAGCGCCGGCCGGAAGGCGCCAGGTTCACCACCAGCGCAGCCGCGCCCGTGGCCGGATTGATGGAGTAGATGCCCATCGGACTGGCGAAGTTGGCGAAGCCGTAGAGCGTGTCGTTGCCGTAGCCCAGCCCGTGCAGGTCCACGGCGCTGGTGCAGAGGTCCTGGGTGGCCCCGCTCAGCGGGTCGTAGCGGTACACGTGGGACGTGAAAGGCCCGTTGCAGATGTAGAGCGCGCCGTCCGGCGCGGCGGCCATGCCGTTCACCTCGAAGCCCGGGTGGTTGGTCCAGTTCACGGCAGGAAAGCCCGCCAGGTCCGTGGATTTGACGCTGAGGCCGGCCTCTTCCAACCCCAGCCACAACTCGCCGCGGGCGCCGCCGGTCGCGCCGGCCAAGAGCAACAGAACGATGAGCGAGCGCATGGCTTCCTCCCGGATGATGGGCGTGGTGTGACGGGGATGGTGACGATCCATGATATGACTGTGTAGATGATTCAGCCTTGTTCCTACAGTTGCTTGCGACGCACGCCCCCATCCCGACCTTCCCCCGCCTTGCGGGGGAAGGCGCTTTGCCTGTCCGATTCCTTCATGCAACATGACGAGATGAGATGGTGTGCGTGCGACACCTTCCCCCGCAAGGCGGGGGAAGGTCGGGATGGGGGCGTACTCCGAAGGATTCACTGTGTTCACTGGCGGAGTTTTCTAAGCGAGCATGATCCATGATACCAGCTGCCGGACGGAGATTCACGCCTGTGTGTCACCGGGTCTTCCCGTCCCGTCCGCGGAAGAGCCGCGTGGCGCAGGGCTCAGGGCTGCCACCCGTCGCAGGTGGAATAGAGATCCATGCTGGCAGCCGCCTCGTCCACCCGTTCCTGCTTGACGAGGACATATTCCTCGCCGACTCCGATGGTGTAACAGGGCCGCTCCAGCTCCACCAGACCATTGAGTCGCGGGTTGTCCGGATCCTCGATGTCGAACTCGTAGAGCCGGTAGCGGGGCTGGATGCCCAGTTCGGCCCTGCCCACCGCATAGAGTCGCGTGCCGGACACGCGGAAGTCGCTCAGACTGTAGGGTGATGTGATACAAGTGCCGCCCGCGACGGGATGGGCGGGATCCCGCAAATCCAGCGCCCGCAGCGCGTAGAGCCCGTCCACATCGTCGAGCAGGTACACGCGCTCCTGGGCTAGGGCGAACTCGCCCCCGTAGGTGTCGGCCGTTCCCAGCAGAACCGGGGATTGCGGATCCGAGATGTCATAGACCGCCAGGTCCTGCTCCCAATCCTGGCTCAAAGCGTAGAGGCGATCGCCGGAAAGTTGCAGGCTCCTGAACCAGACGTGCAGACTGGGATCCCCGTTGGGAATCAGCGCCAGCCGCGCCGGCGCCTGGGGATCCGCCACATCCAGCAGCCAGATGCCTTGCTCGTCCAGGGCGGCGGCCACCAGGTCGCCTTCCATGTCCAACGCCCGCAGTCCGGCGACGCTGTCCATCACTGCGCCCTCCTGTAGGCCCCCCGCGTCCGTCCAGCTGAAGAGTTGGAATCCCCTGTAGCCCCCGGCCACGCCCCGTTGGCCGGAGGTCGCCAAGAGGTTGCAGTCAATCAACCACAACTGGCCCAGCAGGACCGGGCTTCCTGACGCAAGGCCCAGCTGCAGCAGCCGGTTGCCCGCCCCGCAGAGGAAGCCGCTTCCGTCCCATTGGATCGAGTTGGCGTAGATGTTCTCGAAGGTGCCCGTCTGGCTCAGGCAGAAGGTCGACGAATCGTCGTCCTTGCTTTCGCAGCCCAGGGACAGGCACCAGATCAGGGCAGACAGACTGAGTGTCAGATAGGTGGAACGGGGTAGGCGGGACATGGACGGCTCCTGGCTTGGGATGGCTGTGCACAGTCTCGCTGTACAACATACACCCAGGCTGGGCGCCACACAATCCCGAATACGATGCGGCCAACGTTCAGCGGGCCGCCGTGCCGATCAAGTAGCCCACGGCGCTCACGCTGGCCGTCAGCACCGCGCCCCAGGCCAGATCCACCACGGTCAGGGCCACCGGCCAGTCCTTCAGCACGGCCTGGCTGGTCAGGTCGAAGGCCGCGTAGCTCACCAGCCCGAAGAAGGCGCCGCGCAGCAGGGTGGACTTCAGCGAGCCCGCGGCCAGCCCCGGCTGGACCACGAAGACCAGGACGCCCGCCACGAAGAGCAGGTAGAAGAGCAGGGCGGCTGTCCAGTTGGGGCTGTCGGCCATCAGAAAGCCGATCTGCCGCCGGTAGAAGCCCTTGGCCAGCACGCCCAGCCAGAGCAGGTCCAGCACGAGGAAGGCGGCGAAGGTGCCCGCATAGAGTTTGGCGAGTTGCAGCATCGTGGAATCCCGTCTCGTTGTGTCGACACCTGGGCTTCTTCAATCCGGGCGGACAGCGCCGCCCAGTTCCAGCAGGCGGGCCGCGGCCGCCCACCCGCTGCGGGCGGCGTCCTCCACCCGCGGTCCGGCAAAGGCGTCGCCGGCCAGCAGCAGCGGCGGGGATTCGCAGAGCAGGACGCAGGGCTGGTCGTGGATGGTGACGGGCCGGCTGTAGCGCCAGACGTGGAGCTGCTGCTCCAGCACGCGCCCGCCCAGCCAGGGCTCCGCGGCAGACAGCAGCTCGCGGGCCGCCGCCTCCCGGTCGCCGTCCAGGTGCTGACGGCTGAAGGCCGGGCCGGCCTGCAGGGTCAGGGCGGGAACGGTCGACACCCCCTTTTGCTGCCCGTCCACCAGGCGCGCCAGCGGACCCTCGTCCCACTCCAGCAGGCCCGGGGGCGGCACCCGGCTGGGGCCGTCCAGCCGGACCATCAGCACCAGGCCCGGTTCGTAGTCGATGTCCGTCAGCGTCAGCCGCAGGTGCGGATCCAGCGGGACATCACCCGCCGCCAGCAGGGCCAACGACTGCGGCAGGGGCGCCGTGAGCAGCACGGCCCCGGCCCGCACGCTCGGGCCGTCCTCGAGCTCCACGCTCCAGCCGCCCGCCGTCCTGCGCAGCGCCGTGACACGGGCCTCCAGCCGCAGATCCAAGCCGGCGGCCAGCTGTTTGGCGGGCGCGGTCATGGCCGGCTCGCCGCGCCAGAGCAGCAGCTCCCGGTCCTCCCCCGCGCCGCCATGCCGCCAGGGCCGGACGACGCCGCCGCCGCTCCACGCCCGCAGCAGGGCCGCGAAGCGCGGGCCGCGGGCCGTGAGGTGGTTCGCCCCGTGTTCGAACACCGCGCCGCCGAAGCGCCGGCTGGCCATGCGTCCGCCCACGCCCCGGCCCTTGTCCAGCACCAGGACCGTCTGCCCCGCTTCAGACAACTGGCGGGCGGCGGCCAGTCCCGTCATCCCCGCGCCGATCACCACGGTCGTCATTGGCCAGCCCGCTCCCTTGTATCACAGTCGATCCGCGGCCGCCGCGCCCCACCTTGTCCGGGTTCGGGAGTCAGGCCTTGTCCACACCCCAGCGACCGGCGCCCCGGCAGGCGATAAACAGGAAGAGGAAGCTGTAGAGCAGAGCCAGCTCGCCCTCGTTGACGCCGGGCAACAGGCCGGCCCCCAGCTGGAGTTTCCAGTGGAACTGCGTGTAGGCCACGGCCATGGTGCCGCTGGCCAGGAAGGCCGCCCAGCGCGTCTGCCAACCGATCAGGATGGCCAGGCCGGTCAGCAGTTCGATCAGTCCGCCGATCCAGAGCTGCGAGCCCAGCGGCGGCTGGAATTCGCTCAGCAGGCCCAGCACTTTTTGCGCGCCGTGGAAGGCGAACATGAAGCCCGCCACCATGCGCAGCAGGCTGTAGACAGGCTCCGAGTAGCGCGTCAGTTCCTTCATCGTCGGTCCTCCCGTTGATTTCACGTGGTGTGGCCGGTGGAATCGGATCCCCGGCACTCAGGCGCGGCTCAGACCGGCGCCGACCGATCCTTGGGCGGCAGCAGGCCGCGCAGCAGGGCGTAGCCCGCCAGGCCGGAGAGCAGCGAGCCCAGCAGGATGCCCAGCCGCTCCAGTCCGAAGAAGCCGGCCTCTCCCTGCTCAAAGGCCAGCGAGGCGATGAACAGGCTCATGGTGAATCCAATGCCGCAGAGCACGGCGACGCCGTAGAGCGCGCGCCAGGTCACGCCACCCGGCAGGGCCGCCAGCCCCAGCCGGACCGCAAGGAAGGAGAAGAACCAGACGCCCGCCTGTTTGCCCAGGAAGAGTCCAGCCACGATGCCCAGCGGCACCGGGTGCCCCAGCTGGGAGAGCGAGAACCCGCGCAGATCCAGCCCGGCGTTGGCGAAGGCGAAGAGCGGCAGCACGCCGAAGGCCACCCAGGGGTGCAGGGCGTGCTCCAGCCGCCGCAGGGGCGCCGCCTCGGGCCGGTCCTTGGACCCCAGCGGGATGAACAGGGCCAGGGCCACGCCGGCCAGTGTGGCGTGCACGCCCGACTTGAGCACGGCCAGCCAGAGCAGGGCTCCCAGCAGCAAGTAGGGCAGGGGCGTGCGCACGTCGTAACGATTCAGCGCCGCCAGGCCCAGCAGGCAGAGCGCGGCCAGCCCCAAGGCCAGGGCGGACAGCTCGGCGGTGTAGAAGAGCGCGATCACCACCACAGCGCCCAGGTCGTCGAAGATGGCCACGCTGAGCAGGAAGGCCTTGAGTCCCGCCGGCACGCGGCTCCCCAACAGCGAGAGCACGCCCAGCGCGAAGGCGATGTCCGTGGCCATGGGAATGGCCCAGCCCTGCCGGGCCACTGGGTCGTGCGCGTTCAGCCACAGGAAGAGCAGCGCCGGCACGATCATCCCGCCCAGGGCCGCCCAGCCGGCCAAGCTGGCCTGGCGCAGACTGGCCAGGTGGCCCTCCCGGGCTTCCCGCTTCAGCTCCAGCCCCACCAGCAGAAAGAAGACGGCCATCAGCCCGTCGTTGATCCAGAGCAGCAGCGGCTTGTCCAGCGCCAGCGGCCCCAGTTCAAGTGAGACGGGCAGCAGCAGGAAGGACTGGTAGGCCCCGGCCAGTGGCGAGTTGGCCGCCAGCAGGGCCAGCGCGGCCGCGGCCATCAACAACAGGCCGCCCGCCGCCTCCAGGCGAAAGAAGGCCAGCAGGGCGCTCTCGCCCGTCGGCGTGGGAGCGGCCGGCTTCATGCGGCGCTTCTGCGGTTGGCCCACCACGACGCGGCCACGCCGCCCGCCAGAATGGAGAGCACCAGCGGCAACAGGTAGAAGTTGAAGGAGGCGCCCAGCCAGGCCTTCAGCTGCCCGGCCGCCAGCATCTTGCCGCCCACCACCACCAGCACCAGCGCCAGCGAGACCTTCAGGTAGCGGAAGCGGTGGATCATCCCGGCCAGCGCGAAGTAGAGCGAGCGCAGCCCCAGCATGGCGAACACGTTGCTGGTGAAGACCAGGAAGGGGTCGGCCGTGATGGCGAAGATGGCGGGGATGGAGTCAACGGCGAAGATCAGGTCTGTGGCCTCCACCAGGATCAGCGCCAGCATCAGCGGCGTGATCAGCCAGGTGCCCGCCGCCGCGGCCTCCAGCACGCGGTCCGGCGCGGAGGTCTGCCCGGGCAGCTCGCCCTCCCGGGCCGCCGGGCTGCCGGCCCGCACCAGGAAGTGCTCACCGTGGTAGCGCTCGGTGACGGGCAGCAGGCGGCGCGTCCAGCGCACCAGCACGTTCTGGTTGGGGTCCGTGGCCTCGGCCTTCACCAGCAGCATCTTCAACCCGGTGAGCAGCAGGAAGACGCCGAACACGTAAAGGATCCAGTGGAAGTCGGCGATGAGCCGGGCACCCAGCGCGATCATCGCGCCGCGCATGGCCAGCGCCCCCAGCACGCCCCAGAACAGCACACGGTGCTGGTAGATGGTGGGCACGGCGAAAGCGCCGAAGATCATGGCGATGACGAAGACGTTGTCCACGCTGAGGGACTTTTCCACCACGTAGCCCGTGAGGTACTTGAGCACGGCGGTGGAGCCGTCGTTGACCACGCCGTCCACGGCGTCCGGCACCAGGCCCAGGCCCAGCCAGTGCTGCTCGTAGCCGAAGTAGACGAACACCGTGAACAACAGGCCCAGCGCCACCCAGACCGCCGTCCAGCCCAGCGCCTCGCGCACGCTGACCTCGTGGGCCTTGCGATGGAACACGCCCAGGTCCAGCGCCAGCATGGCCAGCACGAACGCGATGAACCCCAGCCAGATCCAAATCATGTTCACTCCCGATTGCCCATTGTCGAACCTTGGGTCAATTTAGAACCAATCTGGTCTCATAGACAAGAGCGTGCCCCAGGAATCGGGGCTGTTTGCACTGAAGAATCTACCGGCGCGGCGCCGCTGGACCGGTCAGGCCGGGGGCGCGGTGGATGACTCCGGCGGGGGCGGCGGCCCGGCGCGCCGGGCGATCTGGTCGATCAATCCGCTGAAGATCAACCCGTGCAGCGGATACAGGCCGTACCAGTACAGCCAGCCCGCCAGGCCCTTGGGCGCGAAGAAGGCCGTCTGGGTCAGCAGCGTCTGCCCGTCGTCGCGCCGGGTGGCGCTGAACTGCAGCCAGGCCTTGCCCGGCACCTTCATCTCCGCCCGCAGGCGCAGCAGGCGCCCGGGTTCCACGGCCTCCACGCGCCAGAAATCCAGCGCGTCGCCCACCCGCAGCTCGTCCGGATCCCGGCGGCCCCGGCGCACGCCCACGCCGCCCAGCAGCCGGTCCAGGAAGCCGCGCAGCTCCCAGGCCCAGTTCATGTAGAGCCAGCCGCGCCGACCGCCCAGTCCCGCAAAGACCCGGTAGAGCTCCGCCGGCGGGGCGGACACCACTCGTTGCCGGTGTTCGACGACCATCCCCTCGTGCGTGGTCAGGGTCACGGGCGGCACGTCGCCCTGGCTGGTGCTCAGGGCGTCGCTCCAGGCGGTCTCCACCCGGCTTGCCTCCAGCCGGGCCAGGGCCCGCTCCACGGTGGTGCGGTAGCCCACCGGCCGGATCGCCGGAAACAGATCCCGGGCCGCGCCGTCGTGGACGACGCTTTCGTTGCGCAGGCCTTCGATGAGCGGTCGCGCGATGGCGGCGGGGATGGGGGTCACCAGGTTCACCCAGTAGGAGGAGAGGCGCGGGGTCAGCACCGGCACGGAGATCATCCAGCGCCGCAGGCCGCGGACCTCGGCGTAGATCGACATCATCTCGCCGTAACTGACCACCTCCGCGCCGCCGATCTCGAGGATCCGGCCGCTGCTCTCCGGCACGCGCAGCGCCTCGGCCAGATACTCCAGCACTTCGCGGATGCCCACGGGCTGCGTGCGGACCGAGACCCAGCGCGGGCAGATCATCACCGGCACGCGCTCCGTCAGGTAACGGATCATCTCGAAGGAGAGGCCGCCGGACCCCACGATGACGCCGGCGCGGAACTCGGTGACCGGAACCCCCGCCGCGCGCAGGGCGTCGCCCGTCTGCTGGCGCGAGCGCAGGTGCTCCGAGAGGCCGGACGCGGCGCCGGCCAGCCCGCCCAGGTAAAGGATCCGCCCGACGCCCGCCACCCGGGCGGCCGCGCCGAAGTGCGTGGCGGCGTCCAGATCGCGCTGGTGGAAATCCGCGCCGCCCGCCAGGCTGTGCACCAGATAGTAGGCGGCGGACACGCCCTGCATGGCCTCGGTCAGGCTCTCCGGTTGCAACACGTCGCCGGTCACGATTTCCACGGCGGATTGCCAGGGCCGGCCCTGCAGGCGGGCGGGATCGCGCACCAGACAGCGGACCCGCTGGCCCGCCTCCAGCAGACGCGGGACCAGCCGCCCGCCGATGTAGCCCGTGGCCCCCGTGACCAGCACGGGCGCGGCGGCGCTTTCGGCGCGCCCACCGGGGAGGAGGCTCACGCGGCGGGCGGAGCGGGCGGCTGCCACAGCTCCACCCGGTGGCCTTCCGGGTCCATCACCCAGCCGAACAGACCGTACTCCGACTCCTCCACGCGCTCGTCCACCTGGCAACCCTCGGCGCGCAGGGTCTCCAGCAGCGCGCGCAGGTCGCGCACCACGTAGTTGACCATGAAACGGGCCGGGCTGGGATCGAAGTAGTTGGACGACTCCGCGAACACGCTCCAGACCGTCATGCCCGGCAGGCCGTCTGGCCGCTGCCACGGGAAGGCCAGCCCGCCCCACTCTTCAATCTGCAATCCCAGGTGTTCGCGATACCAGGCCTTTAGCGCGTCGGGGTCGCGGGCCTTGAGGAAGATCCCGCCGATGCCCAGCACTCGTTCCATCATGCCTCCCCGCTTGGGTGACACCCCCGGGCCGACCTGCGGATGCGCGGCCACCCCGGCCCGTGGGCGGAACGGGGTTGCAAGCCGGCTCAGCAGTGGGGGTGCGGATTGTGGACGACTTCGTACTTCAGTCCGTCCGGGTCCTTGACGAAGACAGCGTAGTAGTCCGGGCCGTGTTGGGGCCAGAGCCCCGGTCCCCCCACCAGCGGCAGGCCGGCGGCGATCAGCGCCGCGGCGACCCGATCCACCTCGGCGCGGGATTCCGCCTGGAAGGCCAAATGGTGCAGGGAGCCCGGCCGGCGCCGCTGGACGCGCGCCCCACGCAGGACCGCCCGGGGCGAGTTGATGGCAAAGGCCAGGCGCGGGTGTCGATACTCCACCACCTCGAACTCGTGCTCCGGGACGCTGGCACGGGTTTTCAATTCCACGTGGAAGCCCACCAAGCCAAGTAGCAGATCGTAGAAGGGGATGGCGTTGTCCAGGTCGTCCACGGTGACCTGCACGTGATCGATGACCGGCGTCATGGCGTGATGCTCCTCCTTGGCAAACCGCCCCCCGCGCGGCGACGAAGCGCTACTTGGCCGGTTCGTAGTAGCAGTTCTTGGGCGAGACCACCTGGCCGGACTTCTTCAGCGCGGCGATGATCTTGCCCACGTCCTTGGGATCCATGCCGATGGCCGCGGCCACGTCCCCGCCCTTGACGGGCTTGCCCGCCTGCCGCATGGCTTCCAGCACCGCTTGTTCCTTGGCGTCCATTTCGTTCTCCCGCTTGATTGAAATCGTATTCCGCTCGGCGCAAAAATGTGGCATGCCACCGCGACGAGGCGGCGGCGACTCGTCTGGCTGTCATCTTCCGCCGAACTGCAGCGCCAGATTCACCGAGGAGAAGGAGATCTCGGAATTGTAGCAGCCATGCAGATCCAGCCCCAGGCCCACCAATCCAGCCGGGTTCCAGAACAATTGAAGGTTGGCGAGTGCGCCGGTCGTCAGGAATTTGTCCCGTGGCACCGTTCCCGAACTCGTGAATTCGCCAAAGCCATAGAAGCCGCTGACCCGGCCGATTCCGCAAAAGCCCGACAGACTGAAGGCGCCCCTTCCCCACGATCTTCCCAGCAGCAGGCCGGCACTCGTCCCTGATTCATCCGGTTCGCCGCCCAACAATTGGAAGGTCTCGTTGTGCACGTAGCCCAGTTGATAGGTGAGGGTCTTCCCCGGTTTAACGTTGAGATTGATGGAGTTGGCGACTCCCGGATCGCCGGCTCCGACGCCCAGATTGAGCCAGACCGGCCGGTCCCGCTCGCCGGCCCAGGCATTTGCAGCAAGGGCCAGACCGAGACAAGCCAAACCAACCGCTGGTCGTCCGCGCATGTCGGCTTCTCCTGGTTACGCGGAGCGGGGCCTGCCCAACTTTGGGCACCGCGGACAACTCCAAGTCCGCCGCAGACCCTGCCCGCTCCTCCGTTTGATCCCTGCCCAACCCACACAACATCGAGGCTTCTGGTGCTAGCGCTCCAACACGCGCGCTGCCGCCTCCGGCGAGGTGAGCACCGGAATGACTTCAAAATCAACCAGATCCGCCCAGGCCCGCATCCACTCCTCCAGCCGGGCGCGATCCGGGCTCTCCATCACTTGGTAGCAGCGCGTGAGATCCTCCGTCACCCAGCTGTTGACGTACTGCAGTTCCGGGGGCGCCAGCCGCCCCTGCTCACGGAATCTCGCATAGACGGGCTGGGGATCGCCCCCGCAGAAGTGCTCGATGATCATGAACAGCATGGCAGCCTTTGGGTTGGACCAGCTGTGGCCGCCGCGGATCAGCCAGGCAGCCAAGTCCGACGGACTTCTTTAAAGGTCATTCCGAATTGCGGCGCTTGCCTTCTTCAGACAACGCCATTGTATTCCTCATGACTCAACGTGCGGTTAGGACGCCCTCAGTGGAGAGATTTGCATTACGCTGGACTTTACCGCTCGCGCCGCTTCCCACAGGTCGACGGCACGTTGAGCATTCAGCCAAAACTCTGGCGAGTTTCCAAACAGGCGCGACAGCCGTAATGCCATTTCAGGACTCACGGCTCGCCGCTCTCTCAGCAGCTCATTGACGGTCTGCCTGGAAACACCCAATAAGGCAGCCAATGACGCCGTGGTCAGTTTAAAATCCGGCAAGAAGTCTTCGCGAAGCATCTCGCCTGGATGTATTGGTTTAATAGTGCGTGCTTGGTCATTCAAGAGACTCATTCTTCTTTCCTCATTTAAGTCTAATGATAATCTACCAGCTCTACACCGAAAGCATCTCCATCCACAAAGCGAAAACAAATTCTCCATTGGTCGTTGATTGAGATTGCAAACTGTCCCTGACGATCTCCGCCTAATGCAGGTAATCTATTACTTGGTGGGGCGTTAAGATCTTCTATTCTGGTTGCATGATCGATGTATTCCAACCTGCGAAGTGCCCGCCTCACAAGATCCACGGGCAGGCGCTTGTTGGTGCCATTTGCGTACAGGTCGCGAGTTGTCTTGTCCGCAAACGTTTTGATCATGGCCAATGATAACTTGTCACGTGACGCTTGTCAACGGGTCGGCGGTTGATCCGCCAAGGCCCGGTTCAGCGGCGGCGCAACGCGCCGTCCGTTGCAACCGGCGGTCAGGCGTCCGCGCGCTCCGGCAGCCGCAGGACGACGTGCGTGGCCTTCTCCGACGGGGCGTACTCGACGCACTGGTAGCCCAGCGCCCGCAGATCCACCCCTTCGAACAGCCGTTCGCCGCCGCCGAGCAGGACGGGGGCGATGGCGATGTGCAGTTCATCAATGAGGCGCTCGCGCAGCGCCTGCTGGATGGTGTTCGCCCCGCCACCGATGCGCACGTCCAGCCCGCCGGCCGCCGCGCGGGCCCGCTCCAGCGCCTCTCGCAGGCCGCCCGTGACGAAGTGGAAGGTCGTGCCGCCCTCCATCTCGATGGGTGGACGGGCGTGATGAGTCAGGATGAAGACCGGCACGTGATAGGGCGGATTGTCTCCCCACCAGCCTTTCCAGCTCAGGTCCGTCCAGGGCCCCCGAGAGGGGCTGAACATGTTGCGCCCGAGGATCCAGGCCCCCACCTGCTTGAAGCCGCGGGCGGCGAAGTCATCGTCAACCCCGGTCGTGCCACCCTCCTTCCCGAACAAGGATTGTTGCAGCGTGCGGGTGGGAAACAGCCACTGGTGCAGGTCCGTCCCGCCTACGCCGAGGGGATTGTTGATGTCTTGATTGGGACCTGCTCCGTAGCCATCCAGGGAGATGGTGAAGCTCTCAACACGGACTCGTGTCATCTATTGTCTCCGTTTGGACAGCTACGCGGCGCTTCTACCTGCGAACAGGAAGTGGGCAACGCCACGCCCGTCCATGACCCAAGCGCCTCTACCCTCGACGCTAACAGCGGCACGACCCAGCGCCTCGCCCACGTCGGCAAGCGCTCCGGGGCGGCCATCCAATGCAACGGCCCGATCCCTCATGACAGTTCTCCCGCTGCTGGAACGACAGGCTCACAGCGCACATCCGTCTTGACCGAATTGGCGATGTAGCACTGGCTGTGGGCTTCCTCGTGTAATGCAATGATTTGTTCCTTGGTCGGAAGTCGCTCGCCGACAAAGTCCACCATTGGGTGAAGCGTCACGCTGAGCATGGCGGCGTTGCCGGACGCGGCCTTGCCCATCACTCCAACAGCCCTATCGCGATAGCTATCAACTATATAGCCGCGCGCGGCAGCGATCGACAGAAGCCACAGCATGTGGCAGCTGGCCAGGCTGGCCACGAAGGCTTCTTCGGGATCGACGGCCGCTACTTCCGATAGCAGGACTGGAACCAGGTGCGGGGACGAAGATGCTGGCACGTCAACGCCGCCATCGAATTGCCAGCGATGACGGCGGCTATAGCGATTGTCACTGAAGACCGCACCATCTCGCGCCCATACGACCTCCATCTCATACTCGGACATGCATTCTCCTTGTCGGCCAGACGGAGGCTACGGCCGCGACGCGCCTGGCGCGGCGCTTGCCCTTCTCCATCGTCGCTGGTTTTAATTCCGAATGCAGGCGCCGCGACAGGCGCAATGTCGGCTCCAAGCAGTATTGGGCAGCCATTTTACCCTCGTCCGCGCGAGGAGTACTGCTTCTACGTCACTTGGAACCGCGGCCCAAAGCGCATCACTTATTGCACGCTGGGAATCAGCGCCGACATCATACGCCCGTTTGCGTCACTTGCAGACATGCTGTTTTCATTGAACCGACTAGCGCCACGGCCCGCTGCGCGTGACGGCAAGCATGCCGTCGCCGGAGAGCCGGAACAGTCCGCCATAGCCGCCGAACCACAGCCGCCCATCGCGGCCCTGGTGCGTGCATTGGATCGCGTTGCTGGTCAGCCCATTGGCCTCATTGTAGCGCCGGAAGGTCTTGCCGTTGAAACGTTCTCGACGGGAAACCAGATCTCACCGGCCCGATCCAGGAAGAGGTCCCACACTTCCGTGCCTTGGACACCGTCGGCGTCGGTGACGGCGGTGAACGTCTCTCCCTCCAGGTAGCAGACGCCGTTGTGGTGCGTCGCAAACCAGACGCGGCCATTCCGGTCCTCGAGGATGCTGTTGACGATGTCGTTCGCCAGGCCGTCGGCCTCGTTGTAGTTGCGCAGCGATCTGCCGTCGTAGACGTACGCCCCGCCGTTGGTGCCGAACCACAGGCGGCCGGCCCGATCCTCGGTGATGCTTCGAACCATGCGCGCGCTGGTCACGCCAACCGTTGGATCCGGCTCGGCCTCCGGCAGCTCGAAGGGCGTGAAGCGGGCTCCGTCAAACCGGCACACTCCCTGCAGCGTACCCACCCACAGGTCGCCACGACGGTCGAAGGCCAGGCACCAGACGTCGTCGCTGACCAGCCCGTCGCGCACCGTGTAGTTCGTGAATGACGCGCCGTCGAACTTCGTCAGACCGCCTTCCGTCCCGAACCAAAGGCTGCCGTCGGCACCCTCGACGATCCCGCGCACCGCGACGCCACCAAAGCCCTGCGGGAGCGAGAAGTACTCGAGGGCCTTGCCATTCCAACGTGCAACGCCATCGCCGTTGGTCCCGAGCCACAAGTGACCCCGGCGGTCCTCGTGGATGCGGCGCACAAACTGGCTGATCGGGTCAGCGGGTGGCGCAGCGGGCGCGACAGCAATGGGTTGGTTTGCACCGGTCTGGATCGCGGTCGAGAGGTCCCCGGACGGCTTGATGCACGCGCTGGCGATGACGAGCAAGGTCAACGCGAACGCGACCAAGGCGCCACGGGTAAGGGTGGCGCACAGGGGGGTACGAATAGCGGTGCCGTGCTTCATCGGTCTCCCCAACATGAGCTTCAGCCGCGACGCGCCGGCGCGGCGCTTGCCCATTCCCTACCAGCGTTTCTTATCCCTTCCGACTGCAATCGACGTGAACGGCGCAGGCGTCGGTTGTATGCAGGTTGAGGTGCCGTCATCGGTTTTCGTAGTGATGCCAAATTCGTAGTATGATCAGCACTTCGCCGCGAGGGACATAGCGCACCACATAGTCACCAAACACCATGTCTCGTATAGAATTTGGTTCAGGCGCTAAGGCGACGGAGTGTCCCATTTCAGGATACTGCAGAAGTGCATCAATTCGCTTAACCAGCTCTTCCGCAATTCTAGCCGCGATAGTCGGGTTCTTTTCTTCGATGAATGACCGTAATCGAATGAGGTCATTCACCGCATTTGTTGAGTAAATCAGCCTCATTGACCGACTCGCGGAGGGACGATCTCATTTTTCGTTCCCCAGCTGCGTAACCAAGTATGAACGGCATCACCCGAGATCAATTGTCCATTCGCAACGGATTCCATTGCGTCCAGTGTTTCGTTCCAGCGGATTTGTTCCAGTTCCTGACGTTCGATGAACTCTTTGAGTGCTTGGTTGATCAACCAGCTTTTGCTCCGCTGGAGCTTGTCGGATAAGGCATCAAGCGTCTCCTCGACATCCTGACCCAGCCTCACGGTTGTAACACTCATGGACGCCTCCAAACTTTTGGCGACATTGTAATACAAGGCAATCGCCTCGACAAGCCCTCGAGATATCTGGATACTTGCACCTAACGGTGGCTTCAGCCGCGACGCGCCTGGCGCGGCGCTTGCCGTTCTCCATCGTCGTTGATTTCAATTCCGAATGCAAGCGCCGTGACAGGCGCATAGTCGGCTGCAAGTGTTAGAAAGGTCTTGGTAGAATACTGAACGATGCGTTCACTTCTGTTATCAGATCACCTGTCGCTTCCTAAATGAATTGACAGCTGCAAAGAGGAGAATGTCAGCTCTGTGTTCAAGCAGACATTTGCTTGTAGACCTAATCCAAATGTCATTGTAGGTTTCCAGAACAGCTGAGCGTTACTCACAAGACCCACAACCGAGTACGGCTCTTGTGAGTAGTTTCCACCACCTAAGTATCCTCCACCGCCAAGGTAATCATCGCCACGATGGAAACCGTTGACCACTCCTAAACCAAAAAACCCCGCTGCCGTGAAAATACTCGGCTGTGTTCTAGCACCGACTAAGAGACTAACACTAGTAACGGATTCTTCCGGTGTCCCACCAATGAGTTGAAATGTAGAGTTATGGACTAGACCAAGTTGGCAGATCGGCCAGTGTTTTGATTGCCAATTTGCACTGATAGAACTAGAAAAACTAGGATAACCTCCACCAACTCCAGCATTAACCCAGAATCTCGTGTCGTCTGAATGTTCATACCAATAATCGGACCGTGCATAGGCTGCAGGTGACTTGAGTAACCACACTGCGATGAATAGCGGAAATGCACATTTCATTTTCGGCTCATCAATCTTGTTGATGACTCTTTCTAACGGTGACTTCAGCCGCGACGCGCCTGGCGCGGCGCTTGCCCTTTACCTTACTGACGTATTTTCCATCCGAATGCAAGTGACGTGACAGGCGCAAAGTCTGCTGCAAGCGGTGTTATATGGCGTCTGGGACGCCCAATTCTCTCATTCTGACAGCTGAGATTCGTTCATTCTCGGGCTGATAAATGCCAAGACAGTCTTTTATTTTCTGCGCTCTAACCAAGTTAATTGTTGCCATATTTAACAATTCAGTCTTTTGAAATCCGTTAGACAATGCAATTAGTTGTTTTGAGGCGTTATAAATGTCGTCATTGTTTGGCAAATTGAACAAAAACATTGTGAGGGTACGAAACGGGACAAGATACAACCTAGAGACCAGTTGACAAGAAAGATTGCGCAACTGCCTTGATGCTGATGTTTCTACATCTAAGCTAGCCACTCCGGGATTTGCATAAAACTGCGCTAGCTCAATAAGCGAATGAGCAATCTCGGCTATGCACTTTTTCATATCTTGAACTGGATCGATCACAAGTTTAACTAGGATCTGTCCGATGACAAATGTCGTTACACCGATAAAGATGATCATTGCGGCTTCCACTTTCACGCCTTCAAGTTAGGTCGGTCAAGTTTAGTGTTTCGCTGAATTCGAGTCCATACAACATCCAACTCGGCCGTTTCCCACCCACCATTTGCCCCGCCCGTTCAAATCCCGTTGGCGGTCAGCCAGTCCAGGAAGGGCCGCAGGGCGCGGCAGCCGCGGATCAGCTGGGCGGCCAGGTCTGGCGCGCACATTTGCTCGTCGCTCAGGTAGCGCACGGCCAGCACCTGCTTCAGCCGCAGCGTGGCGATCTCCGGATGCGCCGGATCCCAGCCGCGCGGCGCGGTTTTGAGGCGCTCGCCCACGATCTCGCCGAATATCTCGGTGAAGACCTTGCCGCCCGTGGCCTTGCGGAAGGCGGCGGGATCCTGGGCCACGGCCCGGCGGAAGCTGTCCAGTTGCGCCGGACTGGGATCGTGCAGGCCGCCTCCCAATAGCGAGCGGCCACCAGGTTCCAGGTGGAAAAAGTAGCCGTGGGCGGTGGCACGCCAGCCGCCCGGCGCCACCAGCGCCGCCAGGTTGGTCTTGTAGGGCGACTTGTCCTTGGAGAAGCGCACGTCGCGATGCAGGCGCGCCACGCAGTCCCGTGCCGCCAGCTCGCCCAGTCCGTCGGCCTGGCGGAAGGCGGTGATGACCTGTCCGATCAGGCCCTCGAAAGCGCCGCGGGCGGCTTCGTAATCAGATCGATGCGCCTCGAACCAGTCGCGTTGATTGTGCCGGGCCAGTTCGTCCAGGAAGAGCAGGGCCGGGCGCAAGTCGGGGGTGGCAGGCATTTCGTTCTCCCAATTGACTGTGGCACGGTCCTGTGGCACGCTCAGGCCGCCGGCGTCGGGGCCGCAGCCACGATTCCGCCGCCCGGGCTGGCGAAGTCCAGCGCCCCGGCTGCCAGCGTGCGGTTCACGCGGCCCGGATAGCTCAGCCAGGTCAGCGCGAGGTTCAATTCGCGGACCAGGTGCGCCGCCTCGATCACCATGCCATCCTCGAATGTGCCGCTGGCGGTGCTGTGGGCGTCCTCGACGAGGGTCAGATCGTAGCCGCGCTCCAGTGCGCCATAGGCCGTGGCCCGGATGCACCAGTTGCTGGAGGCGCCGGCCAGCACCAGCTGCGTGATGCCCAGTTCGGCCAACCGCTCTTCCAGCACCGTCTCCTCGAAGGCGGAGTTGAAGTGCTTGTGGATCAACACTTCGTCGCTTGCGGGCCGCAGTTCCGGCACCCAGCGCCAGTCCGCGCTGTCGCGCACCAGCTCCTCGTCCTCGTGCTGCACCCAGATGACCGGCACGCCCGCCGCCCGGGCCCGCTCCACGGCGAGGGCCACGTTGCCGATGACCCGCGCCGCCTCCCAGGCCCGGCGCATCACGCCCACTTGCACGTCCACGATCAACAGGGCGCTGCGCGCGCCATCCCGAACGGTTGCCATCTGCGCCTCCTGATTTGTCCCGTGACCGGCGGTCGCCCCGCTCAGGCCGGGTCCGCCGGCAGCGTGTAGGTGAAGAGGTAGCGGTGTTGGCCGTCCGTGATGAGGATCTGGAAATCCCCGGCCAGGCCCGTCAGTTCGCCCGTGCCGGAGTCCGGCACCACCGTGACCGACAGACTGGATTGCCCACCTTGCATGCGGCCCGAGTGCTGCAGCACGAAGCTGCCGCGCCGGCCCTCCAGCACGCCTTCCACCTGCTCCAGCGCCACGTAACTGGCCGAACCCTTGACCGCGGACCGCGCGCTGAGCATCTGTCCGTGCGTGGTGGCCACCAGATCCCCCGTGATGGTCTTGTCGATGGACATGCGGCCCAAGATGGAGCCATCCGCTTGCCCTTCAACGGGTAGCGGCTGCAGCTTGACCTCAAACTCGCCCTTGGCGCTGCGATTCATGCTGATTCCCTTCGATTAGCCCGTTGGGGCCGGCGCACGGCGGCGGATCTCATTGGCCGGCGGTCTTGTGCTTCTCTTCATAGTGCCGGGCCCGCGCCTCGTCCCCCGTGGCTCGGTAGAGCAGGGCCAGCTCTTCATACACATAGGGATCGGGCTCCTGGTCGGCGTCCCAGGCGCGCTCCAGTTCCAGCTGGAGCTCCAGCGCCTCGGCGTATCTCTGCTGGGCGCGATAGGTCCAGGCGATCATCCAGTCGGCGATCCGGACGTTGCGGACCCGGCCCGTGCGCTCGTGGGCGGCTCGCGAGAGCCGGAACTGCTTGAGGGCCTCCTCGTAGTCGCCCTGCAGATGCCGCGCGTAGCCAAGGTTGTTGCGTAGCGAGGCTTCCCAGCCCTTGGCCTCCGGCTGCTCGGACGCTTCCATATAGGCAACGGCGCGCTCGTTCCACTCCAGCTGCTGCGCGGGCTCCGTGTCCACGCAGGGCAGCATGTGCAGGGCGTCGATGGCCAGAAAGTCCAGCCGGGCCTGGGCCGCCAATTCATGGGCCTTGAGGTAGTGCGCACGGGCCGCCGCCAGCGCCTCGGGGCCCAGGGCTTCCGGCGGATGGGCGGTGGAGGCCAAGCTGCGGCCCAGTTCCAGGAAGTAGCGGACCTGCGCCTCGGGCGCGGCCCCGTCCAGCTTCGCCTCCACCTCTGCCAGCACTGTTCGCGCCCGCTCGAAATTCCGCCGCAACCCGTGGCTGCGCGCGATCTGGGTCTGCAGGATGAGCTGTTCGTCGGCGCCGGCCTCCGCCAGGGCCGCCACGAAGCGCTGCTCGCTCAGTTCCGGTTTGCCGTAATCCCAGAGCGCGTTGATGTTCAAGGCCATCCTGGCTCGCTTTCTCATGGATGAATCCCGACCGCCGGTCGGTGTCTGGTGCCTTGTATCAAGATAGGCCGGGCATGCCCGCGGCTACTTGCCCAAGTCCTTCTTGGCCGTTTTGAGGAACTTGCCGAAGTCGCGGTCCTTCTTGCGTTTCTCGGCATAGGACAGTTGGTGAAACTCGGACTCGTCCTTGAGCTTGCGGTAGTGCTCGACGTGCGAGGCGCTAAGTGCGCCCGCCTCCAGCGCCTCGCGCACCGCGCAGCCGGGTTCGCTCGCGTGCGTGCAGTTCCGGAAGCGGCAGGCCGGCGTCAGTTCCACGACGTCGGAGAAGCGCTCCGCGATCCCGCTCTCCGCCCCCAGCAAGCCGAACTCGCGCATGCCCGGGTTGTCGATGACCAGCGCGCCGCCCTCGATGACGACCAGTTCCCGCCGGACGGTGGTGTGCCGGCCTTCGCCCGTGGCGCTGACGCCCCGGGTCAGCAGGGCCTCGTGCCCGATCAACTGGTTGATGAGCGTGCTCTTGCCCACGCCTGACGACCCGACAAAGCAGTAGGTCCTGGCCGCCTGCAGCGTCTTCCGCAGCGGCTCCAGACCCTCGCCCGTCACGTTGCTCAGGCAGAGCAGCGGCGCCGTGACGCCCGCCGCGCGGATCTCCGCCTGCTGGGCCGCCAGCACCTCCGGCTCCACCAGATCCGTCTTGGTCAGCAGGACGCAGGGCTCGGCTCCGCCCTCCCGGATCATTACCAGGTAGCGCTCCAGCCGCCGCAGGTTGAAGTCGAAGTGGCAGGACTGGACGATGATCACGCTGTCCACGTTGGCCGCGATCATCTGAAAGTCAACCGAGTCCCCGGCCACCTTGCGTCGCAGGGCGGTCCGGCGCTCCAGTCGGGACTGCACCAGTCCCAGGTCTTCCGTCGGCGATTTCTCCACCCGCACCCAGTCGCCGACGCAGGGCAATTCCTGGGGCTGCGCGTGCCGGTGGAGATAGCTGCCCGCCAGTTTGCCCCGGAAGCTCCCGCCGGCGTCCATCAGCAGCAGGAGGTCGCGATCCACCGCCGCCACCCGGGCCAGGCTTCCCGCGCCCCCCGCGTCCGCGCGGTCTGCGAACCATTGATCCCAGCCCAGCCGGGCCAGTTCCGTGTGTTGGGTATCCATCAATCTGCAGTTCCTCAAACAGTGGAGGCGGCGCCGCGGCGCAGCTCGAGCTCCAGCCGATCCAGGTTTTCCTCGTTGGCCCCTTCCAGAAACTCCCGCAGCCGCTCCGCGAACTCGTGATCCTCGAACTCGGCGACCCAGCCCAGCCGGGTCCCCGTCGCGCTGGGCTCCAGAGCGAGGGTCAGCTCAAAGTGCGGCAGGTTGAGGTGCTGGATCTTGACCAAGGCATTGGGGATGATCTCCAGGAAGGCGGCTTCATTGACATAGTCCTTCCCGTCGGGGCCGTGCATGGTGAAGCGCCAGGCTCCGCCAGCCTGGAACTCGAAGACCTGAAAGGTATTGGTGAACCCGGCCGGACCCCACCAGCGCGCCAGCCGCGCCGGCTCCCGGATAGCGTCGAACAAGGCCTCCGGCGCGGCGGCCAGTTCTCGCGTGGTGTGAAACGTGGACACAGCGGTCTCCTGATGTTTGTTCTCACTGGATTGTCGCTGAGGCATCCCTCGGGACGACCCTGCAGCGGGAGACTCGGTATCGCTCCACCGGCGCCGCCCAGTCATTCCTGCCAGGATCACGCCGCGATCCACTCCGGTCGCCGCCCAAGCCGCCGCGTGTCGCGGGGTGCCTGATTCGATCCACTAGACTCGCAGGGATCCGCGGAACCCCCGGGCAGCATAATAGGATTGAGCGCCATTGTGATACACGAAGATCGTGTTGTACCGGCGATCACAGAACAGGGCGCCGCCCAGTTTCCGGATCTCGGCCGGGGTTCGCACCCAGCTGGACGTTTTGTTATCAAAGCTGCCGAGCTGCTGCAGGGCGCGATACTCCGCCTCCGTCAGTAAGTCGATTCCCATGGCCGCCGCCATCTCCACGGCGCTGTTCTCAGGGCGATTCTCCTTCCGGGACTCCAGCCCTTCCCGGTCGTAGCAGACGCTGCGTCTCCCCTGGGGACTCTCCGGCGCGCAATCGCAGAAGATCAGCTCTCCCGTCTGAACGTCCTGGCCCACCACGTCGGGCTCGCCTCCCGTGTTCTCCATTTCAAGCAGCGCGCGCAGCTTGTGCGAATGGGACTCCAGCCGGGCAAGAACGTGCGTCCATTCCACGCCCTGATGGCGGCCTGCATGCTGCTCGAAGCGGCGCTCCAGCGTCCCGAGCAGCGCTTCCGCTTGTGTGTTCGTCAACTCCATAAGTGATTATCCTTTATGCCGTTTCGCACGCGTGTCGCCCCGCCCCAACGGGAGCTCGGACGGCCACGCCGGCGCTGGATAGGCCATGACGCTCAGCGCGCGGCCCGGTCTGTCGCGCTGCGCTCATAGGTGGCAGAAAGGACCCCCGAAGGGGTGACCGTGCTTTCCCGCAGACGGAACTCCAGCGGAATCGTACCGGCGGCAAACAGCCGCTTGCCCACTCCCAAGGTCAGGGGGTAGATCAGCAACCAGAACGCATCGAGCAAATCGTGCTTCAGCAGGGTTTGAACCAGATTGGTGCTGCCCCACACGTGCAAGTCCGGCCCTGGCTGGCGCTTGAGCGCTTCAATCTGCGTGACGATGTCGCCACTCAGTACGGTGGTGGGATGCCAGCTGCCCGAGGTGACGCTGTTCGAGGCGACGTACTTCGTCGCCCGGTTGGCATTCGGCCACGCGTCCGGGTGTTGGGGCCAGTACGGGGCCCAGATGTCATAGGTTTTACGACCCAATAGCAGGTCAAAGGGCGAGTTCATTTGCCCACGCAGGCGGTCTCCAAGGATCGGATCTGAGTACTTGCGGATCCACCCGCCCAGCGCGAACCCGCCGCTTGGATCCTCGTCCGGACCGCCCGGCCCCTGAATGACCCCGTCGAGCGAGAGGTGCTCATGGACGATGATTCGACGCAACCAAGAGTCCTTTCCACCTGCGCACCAAGCACTTTCAGCTGCGGTCGGGATCGAACGGACCCTCGCGGTCACTCCGGTTCATCTCCGGGTTGCGAAGCGTTGCCGGCTCGCGCGGAGTCCACCTTGTCCCTGGCATGCCTGAGTTCTCAACCCCGATACGCGGCCTCGATGGCGGCGACGTCGATCTTCTTCATCTGCATCATCGCTTCGAAGGCCCGCTTGGCGGCAGCGGGATCGGTGCTGGTGAAGGCCTTGGTCAGGGCGATGGGAGTGATTTGCCAGGACAAGCCCCACTTGTCTTTGCACCAGCCGCACTCGCTCTCCTGGCCGCCGTTGCCGACGATGGCGCTCCAATAGCGGTCCGTTTCCGCCTGGTCCACCGTGGCGATCTGAAACGAGAAGGCCTCGCTGTGCTTGAAGGCCGGTCCGCCGTTCAGGCCCAGGCACGGGATGCCCAGCACGGTGAACTCGACGGTCAGCACGTCTCCCTGTTGCCCGGACGGAAAGTCCCCGGGCGCGCGGTGCACGGCGTCAACGGACGAATCCGGAAAGGTCTGGGCGTAGAACCGCGCCGCTTCCTCCGCGTCGCCGTCGTACCACAGGCAGATGGTGTTCTTGGCGGGATTCGGCATTTCTCGTTCCCTCTCTTCAAAAAGTCAGGTCATCGTGGCCGGGCGACCCACGCCGCAGGCAGTTGCCAAGCCCCACGTGTCCGCGCGTAGAAGACTTATTCGGTCCAAATTGTAGCGACAGGCAGCAGCATTGACAAGTGAAATCTCCCGGCTCACGACCCCACGCGCACCGTGATCACCTCGCCGCGGCGCTGGGCACTCGCGCCCTTGAAGGCCAGCGTCAACCCCTCGGCCTTCAACGTGACCGTGCCCTGCGCGCGACTCAGCTCCGGCTCCGGGAGACCCGTCAACTCGACGACGCGGATGCCGTTGAAGAGCGGGTGCGGACCGCTTCCGTCCGTCAACGCCGCGTGGTTCAGGACCTCCAGCCGCCCGCTGGAATTGCCCAGACACAGGTAGCGGGTGTGCAGGATGCGCGTACCCCCGACCCGCTCGACGTTCAGCGGGTCGAAGCCCTGCGGCCAGAGCGGTTCGCCGCCCACCACTTCGATCACGAGTTTCCAGCCGGGCCTTTCCTCGAAGCGGGCGAGCTGCCGCTCCCGCTCCTGCGACAGCCGCGCCACATCCGCGCTGGCCTGCCGTTCCGCCTCTGCCACATCCGCCGCCGCGAACTCGCACACGCTACCCGTTCCAAGCCGCGCGGCCAACGCTTCATCCAGCGTCTGGTCGTCGTTGGCATTGAAGGCAGCGGGCCAGCCGGGCTGGAACCGGTCCAGCAGAAGCGCCAGGGCCGCACCCGTCGTGTACGCGCGCCGGCGCAGCTGGGTTGGGCCGAACTCCTCGGGCGGGATCTCCAGCGCCTGCCGGCCGGCGGCTCGCATCTCGACGTAGGTGGCCAACCCCTCGTTCAGCTCCGTTCCGCGCTCATAGGCGGAGTAGACAGAGTCCATCCGGGCATAGCGCTGCCCGCGCATCGCCAGCGCCTGGCGCGCCCAACACGCCATCTCCGCCTCGTCGTCAGCCGCCAGCGCCCGCCGCAGCGCGTCGGTCTCCAATCGCCGCTGGGCCAGCAGCTCGACGGAATCCGTCGGGTAGGTGAAGAGATCGGCCTCGTTGCCCATCCAGCCCGGGTGCCGCTCGCGCTGAAAGACGTGGAAGCTTTCGTGGATCGCGACGGCCGCCAGGTTTAGCGGCAGTGCTTCGGCCGGTGCTTGCCCAACCATGAGAGTCGCGGACGGGACGCCGCCGATCGTGGCGCTCGAGTTGGCCGTGATTGCCTCGAAGCGCCCTGCCTGGACGAAGGCGCCAGGCGCGTCGCTCGAGTCTTGCACGAAGCCGGCGGGAGGGGCGGGATGACGGAACAGGGTTGTGCGTTCCCCGTCGAAAATGGCCAGCGGGACGGCCAGAGGATCGAAACCCGGCCAAAGCCCGCCCTGTTCGGCGCTCGCCCTGGCCATGCGCTGGACTTCCTGCTCGATGACAAGGGCCAGATTCCCCGCGCCCGGTGGCTGTTCCAGCGCCCGGCCAAGGGCTGGAAGGAAGAGCGCACCAAGCAGGAGGCTAGTCCAATATTTGTGTAGTGATAAGGACTTCCACATCTGCACCTCCCGGCCCTGAACCGGCATTCCCTTGTGGTGTCGCCAGCTTGAGACCAATGATACCCGCGATGATGAGGGCCACGCTGATGAGTCGCGGAGCGCTCACCGGTTCGCCAAACAGCACGATTCCAAGCATCACCGTGCCCACCGCCCCCACCCCCACCCACACGCTGTAGGCGGTACCCACGGGAAGCGACTTCATGCCGATGCCAAGAAGCAACAGGCTGATGACCATTGCCAGCACAGTCCACAGCGTAGGCCACAAGCGGGTGAAACCATCGGTGTACTTCAGACCGATGGCCCAACCAACCTCGAACAACCCCGCGACAACCAGAATGACCCAGGCCATTTGTCTTCCCTCTCGAGTTGTGGGGGCATCCCTGAGCGGCGCAAACCTGGTCGGCGGTTCAAATCCCCAGCACCGGTTGGCGCGGGCGCCAGAGCCATCAGCCACCGGGCGGGGAGATCAGCTCGCCAGATTGGAGCCATTGACAACAGCCGCGAGCACGCGGTCAATCGCCGCCTCCGCGCTGAGGCTCTGACTTTCTGGAAGAACATTCCAGCCGGTGAATACGAGGACGAGATCCTGTTCTGGTACGAGGATCATGTGCTGACCCCCGAATCCCGCGCCACCAACCGCAACCCGGCCGTACTTGCCATACGGGTAGAGCCACCACAAGTAGCCGTACTTCACGCCGTCGTCCGAGACCATCGCGCTGGCGGTCAGGGAAGCCTGCACCCATTCCGCAGAAATGATCGGCTTGCCTTCCCACTCGCCGCCCCGAAGGACCAGATAGGCGATCTTCGCGACGTCGCGCGGTTCCAGGTAGAGGCCGCCCTCCGTGTCGGCGAGCCCGGTGGGCGTTCGCTTCCAGAAGTGGCTGCGGATGCCCAGCGGCGTAAAGAGATGCTGGACGGCGTATTCCTCGATATCCCGGCCGGTTGCCGCACGGAACACGTGCGAAAGCAGCTGCGCGGCGCCGCTGTTGTATTGGAACCCTTGGCCGGGCTCCTGGGACATCGGCCGGTCGATCGCGAACTGCACCCAGTCGAACGACGCCTCCATGCGACACGCCGCGTTGTCCGGATCGGCGAACGGCAGGTCTTCATTCCAAGCAAATCCCGCCGTCATCGTCAGCAGGTGCCTGAGCGTCACGCGGCGCTTGCGGTCGTCCACGTGGGCAAGCTGCGCCCCGTTGAAGAACTCCAGCAGCGGCGTGTCGAGCGACGGGAATTCACGCCGGGCAGAGGCGACGCCGATCAAAATGGACGTGATCGTTTTGGTCACGGACTGCAGCGTGTGCAGCTCGCCGCGGCGGTGGAAGGGATGCCACCAGGAATTGAAGTAGTTGTAGGGACCCGCTGGATCGTGGGCGTTCAGCGCGCTTGGTGTCCTGGCTTCCTGGGCGTAGATGACGCCGTAGTCGTGCGGATACGCGCGCTCGCAGGCGATCTTTCCGTGGCGGATGACGAGCATGCTGTCCACGTACCCGTACGTGCCGGCGGCAAGATCAGCGTCGAAGGCCGCCAGGATCTTGGGATCAAGTCCAACGGCGGCTGGAGTCGCCACGGGCCAGGTCTTCGTCGGCCAGGGCGTTTGTGCCGCGCTGGACGGAGCCGTCAACGGATCCATGAGATCGACCCCCGTGACACAGGCTTCGCAGGCTGGGGTCCTCCCGCAGGCCGGGCAACACGGGTGCCGCCGTCAGGACTGCGGGTCGAACCCGAAGACTCGCAGTTCCTGCTCGCAGCGACAGGCCTTGGCAAGGCGCGCCGCCCACGCGATGGCCTCCGCGCGCGACGGCAGTTCCAACACGGTAAAGCCGCCGTCCAGCGCGGGCGCCCAAGGATAGCCGCCCGTTGCCGTTGTCCCGTCAGCCGAGACGAGAATGGGCGGCACCGCTTCATCAATTCCGCCGGCGAAGACGTACACCCCGGCGGCTTTCGCCTCTTCAATCACCGCATGTGCGTCGTGACCCACCGCTTCCCATTCGCCTTCGGGCACAACCATTGCCGCGCTGGGAAAGGAGATCAAGTACTTGGCCATGGTGTTCTTTCTAAGAATCAATGGTGGTCGTGAAGCTTGCGTTCGGCCCACCGGGGTCGTCAGCCGCGACGCGCCTGGCGCGGCGCTGGCCTTCTCTCACCGATGCTTCCTGTCTCTTCCCTGCAGGCTGTGTTTGGCGATCTCCTTCGCTTGATCGTAAGTAGCACAAGTGTTACACTTGGCCACCAAGTCGAAGGAGGCCCATCCCATGGTCAAGGAAGTTGCAGCTCGTCGGGTCGGCGGCTCCATTGGCACAACCCTGCCCAAAGACATGGCAGAGCGCCTGCACATCGAGCCAGGTGACCGCTTGTTTGCCATTGAAACAGAAGGGGGAATTCTGCTGACGCCGTTTGATCCCGTCGCCCAGAAGGCCCTCGCGATTGCGGCAGAGGCGGCAAAGCAGTTCCGCGGCGCACTGCAAGAGCTTGCCAAGTAGAGGCATCCATGCAAGAACCGGTGTGGATTCCCAGGTTGGTGATTGATGCGATTCATGTCGACCAGATCCGGGAGCATGGCGGCCTCGCCGGGATTCGTGATACGGATCTACTTGAATCTGCGCTGGCGCGGCCCAAGCAGAAGTGGGCTTACGATCAAAATACGGACTTGGCGGCGCTGGCCGCAGCCTACTGCTTCGGAATTGCGAAAAATCACCCGTTCCAAGACGGCAACAAGCGCGTCGGCCTTCTCGCCTTGATCATCTTTCTGGGCCTCAACGACCAGACTTTTCTGTGCGGCGACGAAAGCGTCGTGACAACGATTATTGGCCTTGCCTCGGGCCAGATCAGTGAAGAGGCGCTTTCGGCATGGATTCGCGCTAACGCGACTTCCTCGCCCCGCTGATTCGTCTAACGGTGGCTTCAGCCGCGACGCGCCTGGCGCGGCGCTTGCTGTTTCCATCTGCCTTTGATTTCAATTCCGAATCCAAGCGCCGTGACAGGCGCAAAGTCGGCTGCAAGCAATGATCTTCATAGAGGTCTCCTCCCTGCACGCATCACCCGATACGTGCGGGGTACACCATCCCGGAAAGGAGGAGACCATGCGATTC
>Ga0172380_10000363_pt1 | contig 91767 bp, 80 predicted proteins | sample Leawe162metaG_FD_119747 | JGI IMG/M metagenome (GOLD analysis project Ga0172380, IMG submission 119747) | Leachate microbial communities from a municipal landfill in Southern Ontario, Canada - Leachate well 162 metaG | ecosystem: Engineered > Solid waste > Landfill > Unclassified | place... | reverse complement strand
GCCGAAGCCGCCGGCAATGACGCTGATGAAGTTGCGGTTCATCGCCCGGCACATGATGTAGGAGAGGATCGCGCCCGAGGAGCCGACCAGCGCGCCGACCACGATCAGCAGATCGTTCGAGAGCATGAAGCCGGTCGCCGCCGCCGCCCAGCCCGAGTAGCTGTTGAGCATCGACACCACCACCGGCATGTCGGCGCCGCCGATAGCCATCACCATATGGATGCCGAACAGCAGGGCGATGACGGTCATCACGATCAGCGGCATCATGCCGTCGGCGACGCTGTGGGCGTTGAGGAACTCGCGGCCGAACCAGATCACCACCAGCAGGCCGGCCAGGTTCAGCCAGTGGCGCGCCGGCAGCAGCAGCGGCTTGCCGCCGATTTTGCCGTTGAGCTTGCCGAAGGCGATCAGCGAACCGGAGAAGGTCACGGCGCCGATCAGGATGCCGACGTAGATCTCGACCTCGTGGATCGCCTTTTCCGCGCCAGCCAGCTCGACCGAGGTGTCGATGTAGCTGGCAAAGCCGACCAGCGCAGCGGCGAGGCCGACCAGGCTGTGCATCAACGCCACCAGCTCGGGCATCTGCGTCATCTGCACGGTACGTGCGGCGTAGAGGCCGATGGCGCCGCCGACCGCCATGGCGCCGACAATCCAGGGGATGCCGGCCATCGAGACGCGCGGCCCGAACACCGTTGCGAGGACGGCGATGGTCATGCCGATGATGCCGTAGAGGTTGCCGCGACGGGACGTTTCAGGATTGGACAGACCGCCCAGGCTGAGGATGAAGAGGATGGTGGCTCCGATGTAGGAGACGGTGGACAGATTTCCGGACATTTCGTGGTGTCTCCTACTTGCGGAACATGGCCAGCATGCGCTGGGTGACGGCGAAACCGCCGAACATGTTGACGGCGGTGAGGACGATGCCGCCGACTGCCAGCCAGCGTATCCACTCGTTCGGCACCGGCATGCCGTCGGCCAGCGGCGGCGCGATCTGGATCAGGGCGCCGATGGCGATGATCGAGCTGATCGCGTTGGTCACGCTCATCAGCGGCGTGTGCAAGGCCGGGGTGACGTTCCACACCACCATATAGCCGACGAAGCAGGCCAGCACGAACACGGTGAAGTGGGCGAGGAAGGCGGCCGGGGCATTGGCGCCGACAAACCAGAACAGCGCCGCGGCGACACCGAACATGATGGCCAGCTTGTTGCCCGCCATCGGTTCGCCGCTGCCGCCGTGTCCGTGCCCGCCCTTCTTCGCCGCCGGAGCGGCAGCGGCCGGTTTGGCCGCCACCGGGGGGGGCGCCGCGGGTTTGGGCGGCGGGGGCGGCCAGGTGATGTTGCCCTCCTTGATGACCGTCAGGCCGCGGATGGCCTCGTCTTCCATATTGACGTCGATGATGCCGTCCTTGGTCTTGCAGAGTTCCTCGGTGAGGCGGAACAGGTTGCTGGCATACAGCGTCGACGACTGCTTGGCCAGGCGGCTGACCAGGTCGGTGTAGCCGACGATGGTCACGCCGTGACAGACAACGACTTCGTTCGGCACCGTGAGTTCGCAGTTGCCGCCTTGCTCGGCGGCCATGTCGACAATCACGCTGCCCGGCTTCATGCTCTTCACCATCTCGGCGGTGATCAGCTTGGGCGCGGGCTTGCCGGGGATCAGCGCGGTGGTGATGATGATGTCCACCTCTTTCGCCTGCTTGGCGTACATCTCGCGCTGGGCCTGCTGGAAGCCCGCGCTCATCACCTTGGCGTAGCCGCCGCCGCCGGAGCCTTCTTCCTCGTAATCGACTCTGACGAATTCGCCGCCCAGGGAGACGACCTGGTCGGCCACTTCGGCGCGGGTGTCGTTGGCGCGCACAATGGCGCCGAGGCCGGCGGCCGTGCCGATGGCGGCCAGGCCGGCGACGCCGGCGCCGGCGATGAAGACCTTGGCCGGCGGCACCTTGCCCGCGGCGGTGATCTGGCCATTGAAGAAGCGGCCGAAGGCGTTGGCCGCCTCGATCACCGCACGGTAGCCAGCGACGCCGGCCTGGGAGGTCAGCGCGTCCATCTTCTGGGCGCGGGAGAGCGTGCGCGGCAGCGAGTCGATGGCCAGCACGGTCGCCTTTTTCGCCGCCAGTTGCTGCATGAGGTCAGGGTTCTGCGCCGGCCAGATGAAGCCGATCAGCGTGGTGCCTTCCTTGATCAGGGCGACTTCGTCGAGGCTGGGCGCGCGTACCTTGAACACGATGTCCGACGCATTCCACAGTTCGGCGGCGCTGCCAGCGATCTTCGCTCCTGCGGCGACGTAGGTGTCGTCGGCGAAGTTTGCCAGCGCTCCCGCGCCGGTTTCGACGGTAACGCCAAATCCCAGCTTGATCAGCTTCTCGACAACCTCCGGTATCGTCGCCACGCGCTTCTCGTTGGCAAACGTCTCCTTCGGTATCCCAATCGTCAATGACATAACTTCTCCCTCGTTCAATCGCAGTGCAAATTGGCCTCGGCCGCCTTCATGCCGATGGGCGGCGCAGCCAACAGTTTTCGGAGTCTGGGGTTCGGCACAGGTCGGCCGACAGGCTTGCATTCGGATATGCAGCTCAGCTTTGGTGCAGAAAAGCCGTGCCACCGATTTCCGAGGGGCAAGGATACAGAAAATCATGGCTATTGTGAGCGGGAAAGCCACATTTGAAGGTTTTCGGGGCCCCGAACGGATGTCGGGCAAGGTTTTGGGGGGGGAGTCGGTAAAATGCCTCTCAGCGAATGGAGCGGGCGGTTTTCCCTCTCCCCGCGGAATCCGGTACAGGCGGTTTGCAGGACTGCGGCCGCGCAAAAAATAACGATGCAGGGGTGCGCACTCACTCATTGCATCGAGGATATTTCCATATTGATCCCACGGAGGTTGCATGTTCGGTTTGAAAAGCAGGAAACGCATTGCCCAGCTGGAGTCCGCCTTACATCAGGCCGACAGCCGTGTCGCGGCGCTCGAAAGGGAACTCGTTCAAGCGCGCGAAGAGGAGGCCAGCATGCGTTCACGGCAGGAGGCGATGGCGGCCGATCTGGAGAAATGCGCGCAGATTTATCGCAGCATGCAGTCGTTCGGCAACTCCTTCGGCGAAGTGCAGAAATCGCAGTTCCTCGTTGCCAGCGCAATGAAGGGCGAGGCGGAGCGGGCAGCCGAAATGGCCCGCGTCTCGGACGGCAGCCGCAGCTCGATGGAGTCGATGGCCGCCAATATGGAAACTCTGGCTATCGACACGCGGCAAATGGCCGCGCGCGTCGATAGCCTGTCGCAGCGCACCGGAGAGATCGGCGGGATTCTCCAGCTGATCAAGGAGATTGCCGACCAGACCAACCTGCTCGCGCTGAACGCGGCAATCGAGGCGGCACGCGCCGGTGAGCAGGGCCGCGGCTTCGCGGTGGTGGCCGACGAGGTACGCAAGCTGGCGGAACGCACCAGCAGCGCCACCAGCGAAATCTCCTCGCTGGTGCTCTCGATCCAGGAAGAGACACGCCTGACGAAGGCGCAGATGGAGCAGTGGGCGCAGAAATCCGACGTGTTCAGCGCCGAAGGTCATGCCGCCGAAGCCGAAATGGCGCGCCTCAACGGGATGTCGGCGCTCACCGAGCGCACGGCGCTGCATTCTTCGCTGCGCGCCTTCGCCGAAGTAGCGAAGATCGATCATCTGGTCTACAAGTTCGAGGTCTATCGCGTTTTCATGTCCCTGTCGGATAAAGAGGGCAAAGATTTTTCCGACCACCGCGGCTGCCGCCTCGGCAAGTGGTACTACGAAGGCGATGGGCGCACCTCCTTTGCACAGCTGCCGGGGTTCCGCGAAATGGAGCAGCCGCATGCGCGTTTCCATGAAAACGGCATGGCCGCCGTGCGTTTATTCAAGGAAGGCAACCAGGCGGCCGGGTTCGGGGCGGTCGAACGCATGGAGCAGGCAAGCCTTGAAGTGCTGGCCTGCCTGGAGAAGGTCGCCGCCAGCGGCGACGAGCACATCCGCTTGAGCCACTAACGCAGTGCGTCGTAAGCGTCGCCGGTTGATTTCAATAAAGGAAGCTATTTCTTGATGGCGCCGCCAAGCAGCGCGGCGACCGGGCGCAGAGGGCGGCGTGGCGCGGCGGCCGTTTTGGTTTCGTCGCCGGTACCGCCGCCGCTCGGTTCGTACGGCTTGCTGTAGTCGAAGCCGTCCGCTGCCAGGGTGGGCAGGTGCGCGGCGGTGGCGGGCAGCCGCACCGGGCTTTTCGGCCCGTGGGTAGCGCGGCTTTCGCGTTCGCGCAGATGGCCGTGGCGACTGCGTTCTTCGCGTGCCACCGGCGCCCCCGGTTCGAAGCCCGGGACGACGACCTGGTCGATCTTGAACTTGATCAGCTTCTCGATATCGTCCAGGCGCTGCTTTTCGTCCGGACTCATCAGCGAGGTGGCATCGCCCTTCTTGCCGGCACGGCCGGTACGGCCGATGCGATGCACATAGTCCTCGGCGGTATGCGGCAGTTCGTAGTTGATGACGTGGGGCAGATCGTCGATGTCGAGGCCGCGGGCGGCGACATCGGTGGCTACCAGCACGCGGATGGTCCCCGCCTTGAAGCCTTCCAGCGCTTCGGTGCGCTGCTGCTGGCTCTTGTCGCCGTGGATGGCGTCGGCTTTGACGCCCTGGCGGTCGAGCCAGGCGGCCAGGCGGCTGGTACCGAACTTGGTGCCGACGAACACCAGCACCTGTTTCAATTCAGCTTCGAGCAGCAGATGCAGCAGCAGGTGGCGCTTGTTGTCCGCCGACACCGGATGCACGCGGTGAGTGATGTTCTCGCCGACTGCATTGCGCCGCGCGACTTCGATCAGTTGCGGACTCTTCAGCATACTGTCGGCGAGCTTCTTGATCTCGTTGGAGAAGGTGGCGGAGAACAGCAGGCTCTGCCGCTCCTTCGGCAGCAAGGCGAGAATGCGCTTGATATCGGGAATGAAGCCCATGTCCAGCATGCGGTCGGCTTCGTCCAACACCAGCATTTCGACTTGGGCGAAGCTCACGCTCTTCTGCTCCACGTGGTCGAGCAGCCGGCCGGGGGTGGCGACCACGATCTCGCGGCCCTCGCGCAACTCGGCGATCTGCGGCCGGATGTCGACGCCGCCGTAGATGCACACCGAGCGCAGTGGCACGTACTTGCTATAGGTCTTGACGCTCTCGTACACCTGCATCGCCAGTTCGCGGGTCGGCGCCAGGATCAGCGCCCGCACCGGGTGCCGCGCCGGCGACGGCGAACTGCTGGCATGGCGCGCCAAACGTTGCAGCAGCGGCAGCGTGAAGCCGGCCGTCTTGCCGGTCCCCGTCTGGGCGCCGCCCATGACATCGAGGCCCTGCAACACCGTTGGAATGGCCTGCATCTGGATCGGAGTCGGGGAGGTGTAGCCGGCTTCATGCACGGCGCGCAACAGTTCGGGCATCAGCCCGAGATCTTCGAATTTCATCGGTTGTGGCTTTCCTGGATCGGCCTGCCCCCAAGGGGGTACCGGTTCAGGCAGTGGGTAATGTCGGGCGAGAGGCCCTGCGGAGGGTGCGCCAACCGGAAAAGCGCAGTGTTTGGGCGATGGATTCTAAAAGAAAAGTCGCTTTCACGCCGGCTTATCGCCGCAAATCGAACTGCCGCGCCCGGCTAGGCGATTCCCTAGGGCAATCGAATCGGGGATCGCCGATGGAAAACGCACATGCAGGGGGGGATCATCTGATCGACCCCGGGGCGTCCGGAATCCCGGGCTTTGGCGAAGGAGATGGATTGTGAGGTCTATGCGCGCTGCCGGTTTCACGCTGCTGGAATTGATGATTGCCGTCGCCATCATCGGCATTCTTGCGGCGATAGCGATCCCGAATTATCAGAGCTATCTGGTCAAGGCCAACCGTTCGGCGGCCCAGCAGCACATGCTTGCGCTGGCCAGCAAGCAGGAACAGTATCTGCTCGACAGCCGTGCCTATGCTTCGACCGAAGCGGCGTTGGGTTACTCCAGTACGCCGAGCGACGTGAGCGGAAAATATACGATCGCCATTGCGACCACCGCCACGCCGCTCGGGTTCACGATTACCGCCACGCCTGTTGCGGGGGGCTCCCAGGCGGCCGACGGCACGTTGACGCTGGACAATACCGGAGCCAAGACCCCGGTTGGGAAGTGGTGAGATGCCACAAATCGCCCACCCCCATCGACTGGTTGAAATGCAACCGCACAGCGCTGGCGAGCGTGGATTCACCGTCATTGAGCTGATGATTGCGATTGCGATCATGGGGATTCTGTTGGCGATCGCACTGCCCAACTTTCAACAAATGATCGCCGGTCAGCGGGTACGCGGGGCGAACAGCGACATGTTCTCGGCGCTACTGCTGGCGCGCAGCGAAGCCATCAAACGCAATAGCTCGGTCAACGTCGTTCCCTCCGCAAGCGGCTGGGGCGGTGGCTGGACGGTGCAGTTCACCAGCGGTTCAACGACCACGCTACAGAAGCAAGATGCCCTGGATGCCAGCGTTTCTGTGGTGCAGACCGAGAGCGACGGAGACGTCATCACGGCGAACGTCACTTTCGGCGGAAACGGCCGCCCTTTAGCGGCCTCCAGCGGTATCAGCTTCATCATGTCGTCGTCGAACTATGGCGAAATTCCTGCACGTTGCATCACGCTGAGTCTGAGCGGTCTGCCGGAAGCCCGGCTCGATACCGACGGCGATCCCGACAACGGTTGCCAGTGAGGGATTCCATGACTGTCCGTCGCAAGAACCAATCCGGCGCTTCACTGATCGAGGTTCTCGTCTCGATGCTCATCGTCGCTGTCGGTGTGCTGGGCCTGGCGGCGTTGCAGGCCCGTGCGATGAATGCCGAATTCGAGTCTTACCAGCGCAGCCAGGCGATTCTTCTGGCGAACGACATGGTCGAGCGCTTGCGGATGAATCGAACCGCCATGGGGTCGTTCAAGAACATCACGGATCCCGCGACCGGCGTCAGCTACCTGGGGACGGCCGGCGACGATTCCTATGTCGTGGATTGCACCAGTACCCAGGCGGGGAAGGATCTGTGCGCTTGGTCGTTGCTGCTGCAAGGATCTGCGGAGACGAATTCCGGTGGCAGCAAGATCGGCGCGATGGCAGGCGCCCGCGGCTGTATTTCCTACGATCCGGCGACGGAGATTTCCGGTGTGGTCGATTCAGGATTGTTCACCGTGTCGGTCGTCTGGCAGGGAACCCAGGAGACCCTCGCTTCCTCGACCAATTGCGCCAACGGCCTTTATGGATCGGAAGCCAGACGACGCGTGGTTTCCATGTCGTTCCGGCTGGGGCGGTTGTCATGATGGGGTTGCCGCTCCGGCCTCGACGCCATATGGCGGATGGTTTTTCGCTGATCGAGGTGATGATCGCGATGACCATCGGACTCATCATCTCGTTGGCGCTGGCGACGATGTTTACAAAAATATCCGAGACCAATCGAGAGCAGTTCAAGGCAGCGATGCAGATCGAGAACGGACGCTATGCGGTCGACCTGCTCAGCAATACCGTGCGCCTTGCCGGCTACTACGGCGAGTTCTCCGCGGTGCCGCCCGCCGCAGCGTCGTTGCCCGACCCGTGCGCCATTCCGGCGGAGGGCAATGTGAGCGCAGCGACGGCGAACAGCCCGCTGGCTTTTTTCATCCAGGGCTATGCGGCAGCGACGGCGTCCGCTTCCGCTACAGTGCCGACAGCGTGCCAAGCCTGGATCGATAGCGACACGCTGAAACCGGGCAGCGACATTCTCGTGGTGCGTCGGCTGGACACGATTCCATTGATCGACCCGCCAACCACGACCTCGGCCACGCCCGATGCCGGGATGGTTTATGTGCAGACCTCCGACTCGCTGCTCGACATCCAGTACGGATCGGGAACCGCGATCGACAGCAGCAAAAACGCCAAAGGCGCGGCGACTGCCGCCGAACTGCAACGCAAGGATTTCACCCAGGCACTCTCCGGAACGCCGGCAACGCGGCCGACGATCGCCGCCTATATACGCAAGCTGCACGTCGACATTTACTTCGTTGCCAACTGTCGCAGCGGTAGCGGCAGCAATGGCATGTGTACCGCAGACGACGACACTATCCCCACCCTGAAACGCCTCGAACTGACGGCTTCCGGGGGCGCCGCGACCATGACCGTGGTGCCGCTGGTCGAAGGGGTGGAATTCTTCAAGGCGCACTACGGCGTCGATACCGACGGCAATGGCCAGGTCGATTCCGGCGGTCTGTCGGCGCCGGCCACGGTGGCCGATTGGCAAAACGTGGTGCAGGTCGAAGTCAGGGTGCTCGCCCGCAATACCGAGTCGAGTACCGGCTATACCGATGGCAACAGCTACGACCTCGGCGGCGGGATCAGTTATACCCCGAGCGGCGCCGCGGCGAAATTCCGCCGCCACGCATTTCACCAGCAGATCTACATCACCAATGTCGGCGGGAGGCGCGAAACATGATCTCCCCTCGCACCCGGCCGCGCGAGTCAGGTGTCACCCTGATCATCACCCTGGTCATGCTGGTGATGTTGACGCTTTTTGTTTTGGCCGGGATTCGCCTGGCCAATGTGAATCTCCGGATTACCGGCAATTTCCAGTGGCAGAAACAGATGGAAATGCTCACCGATTCGGCCATCGAGCAACTGGTGAGTTCCAGCGCAACTTTCGACGATGCGGCGGTCCAGGCCGGCACGGCCGCTGCCAAGGACATCTGCTCGGACGGAAGCGTGGTCACGGCTGGAACCTGCTCCATCACCAATCCGAAGATCGGCAGCGTGACGGCTCCGCAATGTACCAAGTCGCAACCAGCCACCGGCTACACAAAAAAACTCGGCGAACTGGCGCCCGACGACAACAACTGGGTCATCAAAGCCGATGCTACCGACAGCGTCAGTGGCGCCAAGGTCACCCTTTATCGCGGTGTCACCGTCCGTATGTTGGCGGAGCACTGCCCGGAATAAGCGCCGAATCGTCGGCGCAAAGGAGTTCGGCATGAAAATCCTGAGATATCTGATCCTGTCCCTGGCGCTGCTGCCGGGGGTCGCCAACGCCGCTTTCGATCCGGTGCATGAGGATATCGACATCTTCATGGCCAATCCGTCGATCGCGTCGGAACGGCCGAACGTGCTGATCGTGCTCGACACCTCGGCCAACTGGCAGAGCTATTTTGCGGCTGAGAAGACGGCGCTGATTTCGGTGATCAACGGGCTTTCCGACCAATTCAACGTCGGCTTGGCCATCAATGCCGGCGGCAGCATCGAGGGCAGCTACGTGCGCTTCGCGGTGCGCCAGATGACGGGTACCAACAAGACGGCGCTGTCGAGCCTGGCCAACGATCTGAACAATGCGCCGGCGACGAGCTTTGCCGGCGACAAGACCAACAATGCGGTACCCGGCTTATCCATGGCCGAGGCGTATCGCTACTTCAAGGGTCTGGCCTCCTATTCGGCAACGACCTCCAATGCCGGCCACGATTCGCGCACCGACTACAGCGGCAATGCGACCAATTCCTGGATCACCAGCCTCGCAGGCAACGCCTTTTCCGCAACCCCCAACACGGCGTCGACCTATGTGAGTCCGGTGGTGGACGGCTGCCAGAAGAACTTCATCATCTACATCAGCAATGGCAAGGGCAGCAACCAGACCGGGGAAGCCACGGCGGCGCTCAATCTGCTGGCGACCGCAAAGAACAACGACGTGGCGGCGACGGGGAATGCCGAGGAGACGAAGATTTCGCCCCTGTCGCCCACCGGCAACGAGACCGACAGTTGGTTCGACGAGTGGGCCAAATTCCTCGCCCACACCGGCTTCAGCATGACCATCGGCGGCGCGGCCAAGACCATCACCGCCGCCACTTACGTGGTCGAGGTCGACCCCGGCACTCAGTCGCAGGATCTGCAATGGACCGCGACCTTGAAGAGCGGTGCGAGCAACGGCAACGGCAAGTACTACGCGGCGACCGGCAGCGATCCGGGTACCTCGCTGTTGAACGCGCTGAATTCGATCTTCAATGAAATCCAGGCGGTGAATTCGGTGTTCGCCTCGACTACCCTGCCGGTGAGCGTGAACGTCCGCGGCACCAACCTGAACCAAGTGTATATCGGCATGTTCCGCCCCGACGCCACCAAGGCGCCGCGCTGGTTCGGCAACCTCAAGCTCTACAAGCTGGCGCTCAACGGCGATGCGCTGGAGCTCCAGGATGCGGCCAATGTGGCCGCCGAGTCGCAGACCACCGGCTTCATCGTCAATACCGCGCGCAGCTACTGGACCCACGATTCGACCTTCTGGGCCTACCGCAGCAGCGAGGAGAACGGCGCCGGCGGACAGTCCGACTCCCCGGACGGCGATCTGGTGGAGAAGGGTGCTGTCGCCCAGCGTCTGCGCGAGGCCTATGCCAGCAGTCAGAGTTCGCGCAAACTCTATACCTGCACCGACGGCAGCTACGGCGACTGCAATCCCTGCGAGATCGACGGCTCCGGGACGGACAAGACCTGCCACGATGCGACGGTCCTGTCCAGCACGCCGTTCTCCACGGCGAATACCGACATCACCTCGATCGCGCTGGGCCTGGGTACCAAGGATGTTGCCAACCTCACCGCCAAGGTCACCAAGTCGGTTACCAGCGTTGCCGACCGGCGCAACGTCACCATCGGCAATTCCACGGCGGGTTCGGCGGCCATCGCCACCGCCAGCAACGGCGCGACCGTAAAGACCCTGACGGCGCTGACCGCGTTCGACAGCACCAAGACCATGGCGATCAACAGCCTGAGCGGGCTGGGGAATGCCACCGGGACGATCAACGTATCGGCCAAGGCGAATACCGGGTCGGCGGTGACGCTGACCTTCGCCGAGTCGGGGAATCCCTGTAGCGGCAAGGACACGGTGATCGTCGCGGGTAACGACAGCACGGTCAACGGTACCTGGTCGATCACCTCCTCAGCCGCGATCAGCAACAGTCCGGCACGCTCCAGCGTGACTTTCACCGTCAGCAGCGCCAGCCCCTCGCCCAATACACAGGGCACCATCAACTGCCTGGCAAAAACCACCACCGCGACGGCGAGCGTCACCACCCTGCCGACGGGCCTGGCGGTCAACAGCCGGATCAATATCAGCGGCGCATCGCCTACAGCGTTCAACGGCGACTTCCAGGTCACGGCGATCGATACCACGGCGAAAACCTTCTCCTACACGACGGGATCGAGCCAGGGGGCGGCAACCACCGCCGGTACCCTGAAGGTCTACAACACGGTCAGTTCCGGCAGCTATTCGGCCACCTCGACCACGGTGCGGATTACCGCTTCGGCGGTTGCCCACGGCTTTTTCGCCAACGACAGCGTGACGCTGACCGGCGTGACGCCGACCACGATCAACGGGATCGCGGTTTACGCCGGTGCGGTTACCGTCAAAACCGTGCCGTCCACCGACAGCTTCACCTACGACATGAGTTTCAGCGGCGCCAGCCCGCTTTATCCGCCGTCGGACGCCACGGCCTTCGGCACGGTTTACAAGGGCGCGACCACCACCGTTACGCTGACCACGTCGTCCAACCACGGCCTGCTCACCGGAGCCCTGGCCGATATCACCGGCCTCGACAGCTGTTTCAACACGTCCGCTACGGCGATTACCTACCTTAGCGATACCAGCCTGTCCTACGCCACGGCCAGCGCCTGCCCGCCCTTGACCAGCGTACCGGCGGGCGCCACGGTGGCCGGCAGCAGCTACAGCACCACGGTGACGGCGACCTTGGCCAACCACGGCTATAGCGTCGGCAACAGCATAGTCATCGACGACGGCACCACAGCGGCCCATAACGGCACGTTCAGCGTCGCCTCGGTGCCCGATGCCAACACGTTCACCTATGTCAATGCCGCGGTGGGCGGCGTCGGTCCCGCGGGGCAATACACGGTGCGCCTGCTGGTCGGTCCTCTGGTTTATGTCAACGCGGTCGGCCACGGTTTTTCCACCAACGACAGTATCACCGTCGCGGGCGCCAATCCGACCGGCTATAACGGCGCTCACACCATTACCGTGGTCGATGCCGACAATTTCACCTACCCGACGGCGATCGCCATCGGCGCCAATACCGGGACTACCGTCACCGCGTCGAAGAACACCACGACCGCGGTCGCTACCTCGGCCAACCACGGCTTTGCCGACAATTCCGCGGTGGCGATTTCCGGCGCGACGCCGGGCGCCTTCAACGGCACGTTCACGATTACCTCCATCGACGTCAATACCTTCCGCTATACCCTGGCCTCGGCCCAGGGCGATGCCAGCGGGACGATCCTCGCCGCCGCCGGCACCGGTTCCAGTTCCGAACGCGATCAGGTCATCAACTGGGTGCGCGGACAGGACAACAACGAGGACGAGAACGGCAACGGTTCGACGACCGACTGCCGGGCGTCCGTGCAGGGCGACGTACTGCATTCACGTCCGGCGGTGATCAACTACAACCGGTTCGGCGGCGACAACGATGTGTATGTGTACTACGGCGCCAACGACGGGGTGTTCCATGCCATCAAGGGCGGCGTGACCACCGATGCCAGCGATACCTCCGGGTTGTTGCCGGGTCAGGAAGCCTGGGGCTTCGTGCCGCAGGAGGCATTCACCAACCTGAAGCGGCTGCGCAACAATTCGCCGCAGATCGGCAGCGACTTCAAGCGCCCATACTTCATGGACGGGCCGATCGGCGTCTACAGCATCGACGGCAACAACGATACCAAGATCCAGTCGTCCACCTCCTCCGACCACGTGTATCTCTATGTCGGCGCCCGGCGGGGCGGCCGCTACATCTATTCCTTCGACGCCACCAGTCCCTCGAACCCCAAGTTCCGCTGGAAGATTGACCAGAACACCAGCGGCTTCAGCGAGCTCGGGTATTCCTGGTCGCTGCCGACGGTGGTGACCGGCGTCACCGGCTACAGCAACCCGGTGCTGATTTTCGGCGGCGGCTACGACCCCACGGTGGAGGATGTCGAGAACTGCACCATCACCGGCACCACTGCGGCGAGCTACAGCCTGGGTGTCTATACCCCGGGGTCGGTGACCTTCAACGAGGGTGACATTACCTACGCCAGCGTCGGTACCGGCTGCACGGTGACCGACCCGGTCAGCACCACCGTCAACCGAGGGATGGGGCGTGCCATTTATGTGGTCGATGCGATTACCGGCGAGCGCATCTGGTGGGCCAGCTACCGGGGCAGCGGCGCCGATCTCGAAGTCGCCGGGATGGATTACGCCATACCGTCGGATGTCACGGTGGTCAAGAACGTTTCGGGCGGCAACACCAACCGGGCTTATGTCGGCGATACCGGCGGCAATCTGTGGCGCCTCGATTTCGGCGATGCCGACCGCTCCAACTGGAAAGTCACCCTGATCGCCGCCGTCGGCGATAGGACCACCGCCGCCGGGCGGCGCAAATTCCTCTCGCCGCCGGATGTGGTGGGGCAGACCGGCTACGATGCCATCGTGATCGGTGCCGGCGATCGCGAGCACCCGTTCGACAATACCGTGACCAATAATTTCTACCTGTTCAAGGATCGCGGCGACGATACCGGGCCGGCCTCCGGAACCACCCACTACTTGGCCGATTCGGACAGCGACGGCGACGGCGATACGCTGACTGTGCTGACGCGCGCCGGGGTGGCCGCCGACGGCAGCGGCAATCCGGTGATCACGCACAGCAATACGACCGATGGCCAGCTCTACAACGCCACCAGCAACTGCGTTCAGCAGGCCTGCAACAGCACGACGCAGGCCGCAGAATCGGCCAAACTGGCGGCCGCCGACGGCTGGTACATCACGCTGGGGACGGGCGAGAAAGTCATCGGCAATGCGTTGATATTGAACGGCGTGGTTTTCTTCAATACCAACCAGCCAAGCCAGACGGCAGACGCCAGTTGCGTCGCCAATCTCGGCGTCGCCCGCCAGTACCAGGTTTCCGTCGATACGGCGGGCGCCGCTAACGGTTCGGATCTCGGCGACCGATCCGAGACCCATGCCGGCGGCGGTTTCCTGCCTTCGCCGGTGCACGTCGTGGTCCAGGTGGAAGATGCCGAGGGCAATCTGGTGACCAAGGAAGGCGTCATCTCCGGTACCTCGGTACAGACACCGACCACCGGCGCCATCGGCGCGCGCACCCGTCGCTTCTGGTACAAGGAGATCGACTGACGGTGTGCGCCGGCCGCAGCCCAAAGGGGGGCTTGCCCCCCTTTTTCGTTTCCGCCGGGCCGACGGACATCCGCGTGTGCCTCGCGCTCGCCGCGTCCCTTGCCTTCCATGCGGTATGGCTGGCCCTGCCCGTGGCGGTTGACGCCGGTCGCGGCCCAGGCGACAGCGGACCGGCGGCGGTGCTGGAAGTCCGCCTGCGTGGCGCCGCATCGCCACCGCTGCCGGTCGCTGCGACCGAGCCGCCAGAGTCGTTACAGCCGCCGCCTCAGGCGGGGGTTCCGCTGCCCGAGCGCTATTTCCAGGCGGCCGAGTTGGATGCCGTCGCTGCCCCGATCGAACTGGCGCCCCTGATCTATCCCGAAGGCGCCTATCTGCGCCGGATCGCCGGGCAGGTAAAGGTGCGTCTGTTTATCGATGCCTCCGGGGCGATCGATGCAGTCGATATCCTCGAAGCCGTCCCTCCCGGCCTGTTCGAAAGCGCCGCGCTCGATGCGCTGCTGAAAACGCGTTTTGTGCCGGCAAGACTGTTGGGGCAGCCGGTCAGGAGCGTGAAAACGATTTCCGTCCGCTTCGATCCCTATCAGGATCGGCCGCCCCCCGCCGGCGAAGCCGCGGGGCAATAGGAAGGCGCATGACGCTGTGGATTCGGTATCGATCCGGTAGGATTCGGCCCTGGGCGCAAGCCGTAAGGGGAATCGGCGATGGCAAGGACACGACTGGAATGGTGGGCGGCGGTGGTATTGGCGGCGCTGTGTGCGCGCGGACACGCCGCGGATGCAGTGTCGGCGCTGCCGCTGGATGAATTGCTCAACGTGGAAGTGTCCGGCGCCTCGCGTTTTCTTCAGCCGCTGGCCGATGCTCCCGCCTCGGTGACGGTGATCTCCGCGGAGGAAATTCGCCGTTTCGGTTTCCGCACCCTGGGCGAGGCGCTGCAAAGCGCGCCCGGCGTGTATGCGACCAGCGACCGCGACTATACCTTCCTCGGCGTTCGCGGCTTCGGCCGTCCCGGCGATTACAATTCGCGGATTCTGGTGCTTGCCGACGGCGTTAGCCGCAACGACCCGATCTACAACCAGGCCACCGTCGGTAACGAGTCGCCGCTGGAGCTGGATTGGGTCAAACAACTCGAATTCGCACCCGGTCCGGCTTCGGCGCTGTATGGCGGCAATGCGCTGTTCGGCACCGCCAATGCGGTGCTGTGGACGGGGGCCGACATCGACGGTACGCGGCTGTCGACGACGCTGGAAAGCGGGCGCGGAGTTCGTCTCGGCCTGCTTTCGGGGGGACGCAGCCAGCCTGACCGCGACTGGGTGTTCGGCCTCGCCGTCAGCCAGCAGGACGGTTGGGATCCGCGTTTCCGCGAGTTTGCGGTGCCCGGCGTTTCCGATGGTGTCGCCCATGGTCTCGACGCCGAGCGTTATCTCAAGGCCTTTGCCAAACTGTCCGTCGGCGAATGGCAGTTCAGCGCCAACCTTGCCTCGCGGCGCAAGAACGTTCCCACCGCGTATTACGGTACGCCGTTCGATACGCCCGGCAACTACAGCAACGACCGTAGCGCCTATCTCGACGTCAGCCACGCCCGCTCCCTTGCGCCCGACTGGGCCCAGCACCTGCGCGTCTACGGCGGCAGTTACAGTTTCATCGGCCAGTATGTCTTCCCCGGTGCGTTAAATCGCGACGAGGCGCGTGCCCGCTGGTGGGGGCTCGACTACCGCCTCAGCTACAGCGGGTTGCCCGGCCACCGGTTGATGTTCGGCGCCGAAGCGCAGGCAACACCGCGCCTCGATCAGCGCAATCTGGACGTCTCGCCGCGGTTCGACTACCTGGACGACAAGCGCAGTGGCCGCAGCGGCGGGATCTATGTGCAGGACGAATGGCGTCTGGCATCGCGCTGGACGGCCAACCTCGGCCTGCGCCTGGACCGGCTGAAGGATTTCGCCACCATCGCTTCGCCGCGGCTGGCGCTGATCCATCAGGCACAGGCCGATACTGTGCTGAAGCTGCTGTATGGCCGCGCCTTCCGTTCGCCCAACGCCTACGAACGCTTCTACGACGACGGCAATTTCACGCAGAAGGCCAATCCGGATCTCAAACCGGAGCGCATCGCCACGGCCGAGTTGGCGCTCGAACACCGTCTGCATCCGGATATCCAGGTCGGCGGCAGCTACTACCACTACCGGGTGGACAGGCTGATCGATCAGGTTGTCGATCCGGCCGACGGCTTGTTCGTGTTCGTCAACAGTTCCCCGGTGCATGCCCGGGGCATCGAGCTGGAAACCGAAGCGATGCTCGGCGCCGCGTTGCGGCTGAAAGCCAGCGTTGCCTGGCAGCGGCTGACACAGCCCGGTGGCGAGCCGGTGAATTCGCCGCGGCGGCTGGGCAAGCTGTTCCTCGACGGGCCGTTGTTCGCCACCGGCTGGACCCTCGGCCTCGACATCCAGGCCATCGCCGCCCGGCGTAGCCTGGCGGGAGCGGTTGCCGGTTACGCCAGCGGCAATCTGACGTTGCGGCGGTCGTTGCCGGGACGCAGCGGCGAAGTCAGTCTGGGCATCCGCAATCTTGCCGGGAACCACTATCTCGATCCGGCGCCGCCGGGGATGGTCCAGGATGCGTTGCCCCGCGACGGTCGCCAATTCAGCCTGCGTTGGGATGTTTCCTTGTGACGGTTCCGCTATCGCAGCTGTTCCGCAGGCTGTATCGCGCTGCATGGCTGTTCCTGCTCGCGTTGCTGTTCGGCCCGGCGGCCGTAGCCGAAACGAGCCTGCCCGAGGACGAGGTGAAGGCGGCGGTGGTCGCCAACCTGCCGTTGTTCGTCCGTTGGCCCGCGGGTGCGGCGAACGCCGCGCATCCACAGGTTTGCGTCCTCGCGCCCGGCGCCATGGAAGCCGCCCTGCTGCGGCAATATCGGGAGGGGGGCAACGGCAATGCCCTCGACTTCAAACCCGTGACGGCGGTGCCCGAACAACTGCGTGAATGTGCCATGGTGTTCGTCGGTGCCGGCGATCCGGCGACCCTGTTTCGCGCCGCGGCGGCGGTGGCCGGGCGCCCGGTGCTGCTGGTGGCCGAAGGCCACGGCGTCTTGCAGCGCGGCGCGATGATCGGCCTCGCGGTGCAGGAGGGGCGGGTGGTGATCGACGTCAATCTCGGTGCGCTGCGGCGCGCGCAACTGGATGCCAGCGCCAAGCTGCTGCGCTTGGCGCGGACGGTGGTGGAATGACATGACTCAGCGCGATACTTGGCGCCAGTACTGGCGGCTTTCCGCACTTTCGGTGGCGATTGCGCTGCTGGCGGCGTTCGTCCTGTTGGCCGGGGAGTTCTGGTTCGAGGAGCGCGCAGAAGTGCTCGAGGAACTCAAGGTCCAATCAGCGATGATCGGCACCAATGCCGGCGCCGCATTGGCTTTCAAGGATGCCGAGACGGCGACGGAAATCCTTTCTGCGCTGGCCCGTTCGCCGATGGTGATCGAAGCCGCGCTCTATCTCGCGGACGGTCGTCGGCTGGCGGTCTTTCGCCGCGCCGGCGAGAAGGCCGGCTACCTGCCGGCGCATGTGCAGAACGTGGTCGCCACCGCGGCGATCGGCGAAATCCGTCTGACCCTGCCGGTTCTGCAACAGGGGCGCAGCATCGGCACAATGGCGCTGCGGGCGGATATGAGCCGCGTCCACGCCACCCTCGGCCATTTCGTCGTGGCATTCGCTGTCGTCGCTGCGATTGCCGGAGTGTTGGCCTATCTCGCCGGTCACGGCATCCGCCTGCGTCTGATGGAAAGCCAGTCGGCACTCGAAAGCTCGCGTTCCACCATCCGCTTGCTTAGTGCCCATCGCGAGAGCGTGATGGAAGCCGAACACAAGCGCATTGCCCAGGAAATCCACGACGAACTGGGACAGTTGCTGACCACTGCGCTGCTCAACCTGAAGCGCATCGAGCGCTCCAGCCGCAGCGGCAACAGCGTCTCGGCGGAACAGGTGGCCGAGATCAAGCTTCTGATCGAGGATGCGTTGCGCGGCGTGCGCGGGATCGCCGCCGATCTGCGTCCGCCGGTACTCAACATCGGCTTGCCGGCCGCCATCGAATGGCTTGCCGAACGCACCCTGAACGGCAGCGACATTGCGCTGCGCATCGAAATGGCCGAGTCCTTGCCCGGGATGGATGACCGTTGTTCGATTACCCTGTTCCGCATCGTGCAGGAGTCGCTGACCAACATCGTGCGCCATGCGCATGCCCAGTCGGTGCATATTGCCCTTGCGTCGGACGGGGAGAGCCTGCGTCTGTTGATCGAGGACGACGGTGTCGGCTTCGTCCCTCAGGTACCGCCGCCCGGCACCGGCTTCGGCCTGATCGGCATGCAGGAACGCGTGTCGGCGATCGGCGGTAGCGTAGAGATCGACAGTCGCCCCAGTGCGGGTACCCGCATCCGGGTTCGGGTACCTCTTTCAACAACCAAGGAAAATTGAAATGGCCGTCAGAACCATCGTCGCGGACGACCACGCTCTGTTCCGCTCCGGTTTGATCCGCATGCTTGCTGAACTACCCGATATCCGCGTGGTGGCCGAGGCTGCGGACGGCGATCAAACCCTCGCTGCGGTGGCCGGCGTCGCCGCCGATCTGCTGATCCTCGACCTGACCATGCCGGGCCCCACCGGCGTCCCGCTGATCGAGAAAATCCGCGTCGTGTGCCCGCAACTGCCGATCCTGATCCTGAGCATGCACGACGAACCGGTGACGGTACGGCGCGCTCTGCGGGCCGGCGCTTCGGGCTATGTAACCAAGAATGTGGATATCGATATCCTCGGCGAGGCGATCAGGAGCGTGACCGGCGGCGAGCAGTACGTCGATCCGAACCTGGCGGTGGGCCTGGCGTTCACTCCGCGCAAAACGGCGGGCAGTTCGCCCGGACTTGGATTGACCAACCGCGAGCTGGAAGTGCTGACGCTGATCGTCGAAGGCATGGCGCTCAAAGACATCGCCGAGCGTCTCAATCTGAGCCCGAAAACGGTCACCACCCACAAGGCCAACCTGATGGATAAGCTGGGCATCGAGAACAATGCCGAACTGATCCGCTATGCGCTGGAGCGCGGGTTGCTCTGACGTCTTTATTCCGGCTCCAGGTTGCGCTCGCGGATGGCGAGGATCTCGGGTAGGCGGCGCTGGAAATGAGCCACCACTTCGGGGTCGAAGTGGCTGCCGGCATGGTCGGCGATGAAGGTTGTCGCGGCGTCGACCGGCCAGGGCTGTTTGTAGGGGCGCGCCGAGGTCAGCGCGTCGAACACGTCGGCGACTGCGACGATCCGTGCGGCCTGCGGAATCGTTGTGCCGCACAGCCCCTCGGGATAGCCGCTGCCGTCCCATTTCTCGTGGTGGCTGAGTGCGATCGCGCGGGCCATGTACAGCAGGTCGGAGTCGTCGCCTTCGAGAATGTCGGCGCCGATGCCGGCATGGGTCTTCATGATCTCCCATTCGTGCGGCTCGAACTTGCCCGGCTTCAACAGGATGGGATCGGGAATGCCGATCTTGCCGATGTCGTGCATCGGGCTCGCATGCAGCATCAACTCGCAGTCGGCCAGGCTCCAGCCGATGCTCTTGGCCAGCAATGCGGAATACTGGCTCATGCGGACGATGTGCAGGCCGGTTTCGTTGTCGCGGTATTCGGCGGCGCGGCTCAGACGGCGCACCACCTGAAGGCGGGTCCGGTTAAGGTCTTCGGTGCGGAGGCGCACCATGTCTTCCAGTACCGCCTTCTGGTCGTGCACCATGCGGTGGGCCAGTTGCGCTTCGAGCAGATTGCGCACACGCATCAGCAATTCGGTGCGGTCGAAGGGTTTGCCGATGAAGTCGCGGGCGCCGGCGGCCAGTGCCCGCAGCAGGTTTTCGCGGCCGTACTGCGCGGTCAGCATCACGATCGGCGGCAGCAGCGGATCACCCAGCGCCTTCAATTGATCCATTACCTGATAGCCGTCCAGGTGCGGCATGTTGATGTCGAGCAGGATCAGGTCGGGCCGCTCCTCGCGATAACGCTCCAGGACATCCCGCGGATCCTGTATCAGTATCGTCTGGCTGTAACCCTGGCCGGCGAGCATCTTGTGCATCAGCTTGAGGTTGGTCGGCTCGTCGTCGACGATGAAGATCCGCGCGCGTTGAATCACTTCTTCAGTCATGCTCCGCAACTCCTTCGGCGGCGGTCAGGTAACGGTCGATGGTCGCAAGAAACGTTTGTACATCGAGCGGTTTGTTGAGGTAGGCGGCAAATCCGGCGGCGCGTCCGCGCGTCATTTCGCGCTGCATCGCGTTGGCGGTGACGGCGAGCACCGGGATCGCCTTCAGCCGGGCGTCGGCACGGAATATTTCAAGCACTTGATAGCCGTCGATTCCCGGCATGTTGATGTCGAGGAGGATCAGATCGGGGCGATGGGCCAGTGCCATCTCGACGCCGAGTTCGGCGGTATGCGCGGTGATCAGGCGGACGTGTCGGCGCCGGCCGAGCATCTGCGCGATCAATTTCAGATTTGCCGGATTGTCGTCGATGCAGAGCACGCAGCGCAGATCCGTTTTGACGCCGGCAGGCGCTGCCGCACTGGCGCTGTCGTCGGCGCGAACGCCGGGCAGCGGATTTTCGCCGGGCAGGTCGATCCAGAATGTGCTGCCGACGCCGAGCTGGCTTTCGGCACCCACGGCGCCGCCCATCAGTTCAACCAGCCGGCGGGTGATGGTCAGTCCGATACCGGTGCCTTCGATGCCGCTGATTTCTGCCGCGAGCCGATTGAAGGGCTGGAACAGTTCGGCCATCCGTTCCGCTGCGATGCCGATACCGCTGTCGGCGACGGCGATGCGCACCCGTCCGTCGGCAACGCGCGCTGCCCTCAGGCGGATCGTGCCGCCTTCGCGGTTGTATTTGACGGCATTCGACATCAGGTTCAGCAAGGCCTGCTTCAGACGCACGCGGTCGGCGCGCACCGTCGCGCCGCATGCTGGTTCTACCGAAAAACTCACTCCGCTGGCGCGCGCCAGCGGCTGTATCAACTGCTGGCAATCGGCGACCAGCGCCGCCAGTTCCACTGGTTCCAGCGACAGGTCGATGCGTCCAGATTCGATCTTGGCCAGATCGAGTACTTCGTTGATCAGATCGAGCAGGTGGCGGCTGGCTTTGAGAATTTCATGCGCGTTGTCGCGCTGGTCGGCATTCAATCCGGCGTCGTATTCCAGCATCTGCGCAAAACCGATGATGGCGTTCATCGGTGTGCGCAATTCGTGGCTCATGCTGGAGAGGAAATCCGACTTTGCCTGGTTGGCGCGCTCGGCGGCCTCCTTGGCTTGGGAGAGTTCGTTTCTCCGTGCAATTTCATTGCTGAAATCGGAAAAGACGTTGAAGATGTTCTGTAGTTGCCCCTGCGCGTCGCTGACGAAACCGAAGTTGCTGGCGGTGACGAAGATGCTGCCATCCTTGCGCCGCGCCTCGACCGGTGCCGAAAGGTTTTTGCCCTGGGAAATGGCGGAATGAATGTCTTGCAGGGTCTGTGCCGCGCTTTCCTGCGGCAGGCAGATCTGAAACGGTTGCCCTGACAGCTCGTCCAGCCGGTATCCGGTCAGGGTTTCAAAGGCCGGGTTGAGGTACACGATGCGGCCCGCGGCATCGGTGATGCCGATACCCTGGGTGGAGGCCTCCACGATGCGTCTGAACAGCGTCAGGTTTTCTTCCGCCGCTTTGCGTTCGGATATGTCGCTGGCGATTCCGATCATTCTGATCGGCTTGCCGTCGCCGTCGCGCTCCATCACCTTGCCGCGGGAGAGCGTCCATTTGTAGCTGCCGTCGGCGCAGCGCACGCGCAGTTCGATGCTGTAGGCGGAGACTTTGCCGCCCAGGTAATCTGCCAGGTGCCGGTCCAGCCGCGGGCGATCGTCGGGGTGCGTGAGGTCCATCCAGGCGCTCAGTGTCGGTGCGATAGTCCCCTTGGCGAGACCGAAAATGGCCTCGAACCCACCCGAGAGCTTGAGTCGGTCGCTCGCCAGGCTCCAGTCCCAGATGGCGTCGCCGGCGCTTTCGACGGCAAAGCTGAAACATTCCTCGCTTTCGCGCAGCCGGGCCTCGGCCTCGATGCGCTCGGTGATGTCCTGCACTGTACCGAGCCGGCGGACGATGGCTCCCTCAGTGTTGCGCTCGACGCGGCCCATCGTGTGCACATGGCGGATCGACCCGTCGGGCCGCACGATACGGTGCTCAATGCTGGCGGTGCCTGTGGAGTGCGCCCGTGCCACCCAATCGCTCACTTTTGCCGCATCGTCCGGATGGATGGCGAGAAAGTAGATATCGACATGCAGGTCGGTGGCGGCGGGATCGCGGCCGAAGATGCGATAGATCTCCTCCGACCAATGCAGTGCGCCGGTCTCCAGATTCGCTTCCCAGTTGCCCATATGTACCAGGGCCTGGGCTTCGCGCAGCCTGCCTTCGCTTTCGGCGAGGGCGATCTGAATGCGCTTGCGCTCGTCGATGTCCTGCACCACGCCCAGCATGTGCTCCGGGTCGCCGTGTGCGTCGCGCGTCACCGCGCCGCGCTCCAGCAGCCAGCGGACGGTGCCGTCGGGCCAGACGACGCGGTGCTCGATTTCATACGGCCGGTTGCTCGCGAGGCTGGCGGCGACCGCGTCGATGACGGCCTGGCGGTCGTCCGGATGCACGGCGGCGAGGAAGTTTGCGTAACTCGTCTCCAGTTCGCCGGTGGGGTAGCCGAACAGCGGCGCGATGCGCTCCGACCAATACAGTTCGCCGCTGCGGATGTTTAAGTCCCAGGTGCCGATGTTGGCGAAAATCTGGCTGCGGCGCAGCCGCTCTTCGCTGTTGCGCAGGGCTGCTTCGATGTGCTTCAAGGCGGTGACGTCGGTGCGGATCGAAACGTATTGCCGGGGTTTCCCGCGCGCGTCGGGGTAGGGGACGATGGTTGCTTCGACCCAATAAAGCTCGCCGTTCTTGCGCCGGTTGCAGACTTCCCCTTGCCAGACTTTGCCGCTGCCGATGGTGCGCCAGAGATCCCGGTAGAACTCGCGCGGGTGCGTGTCGGACTTGACGATCCGGTGGTTCCGCCCCATCAGTTCCGCGCGGCTGTAGCCGCTGATTGCGCAGAACTTGTCGTTTACGAAAACGATGTCGCCTTTGGCGTCGGCGACGCTGACGATGGCGTGTTCGTTGATGGCCTGCTGCAGTTGTTCGAGACGGGCCAGCATGTGCCCGGGCGGTTGCCGGTAGGCGGCTTGGCTGCGCAGCAGAAGGCGATATTGCTGTGCTTGGAATTCGATCGCCGCGATCAGTCGTTGTGGAGCGACGGGTTCGAACAGGAATGTCTCGGCGGCGGTGCAGCCGGGCCTGGCAGGCAGCGCGGAATCCGGGGGGGCGATGAAGATCGCCGGCAGCAACGCGTATTCCGGCTGCTGGCGCACGAGGAGCATCAGTTCCCGCGCGTCGCAACCGGGGAGGTCGATGTCGGCGACGATCAAATCGGGTTGTTCCTGTTCGAGCGCGGTGAGTGCCTGCCTCGGGTCGCTCACCGCGTGCAGCCGCATGCCGACATTGCGCAGCGTTGTGGCGCAGGTGCCGCGGCCGACCAGCAGTACATTGATCGGCGGCCCGCTTTGGCGGTCGCCGATGGCGGCGATCAATTCGGCCAGCCGTGCGGGATCGAGCGGCGTCGGCAGCAGGTGGCTGACGCCCGCACGTTGCCAGGCGATCCGTTCGTCGAACCCGGCGTCGGCCGCGCACAGGGCGACCCAGGCCGCCGCTGTGGCGGCACGGAGTTTCAACGCCTCGCGCGCCGCCGGGTCGAGCGTATTGAGCCAAGACAGTTCGGTGAGCAGTACATCGTGTCCGCTCAGGTTCGCGGGCAACGCTTCGACATGCGTAAACTGCCCGAACGCGTCCGGCTGCGTCGTTGCGAAATGTCCAAGGGCAACAACGTTCATCGACGTGGGGGTTGTCGGATTCACCGGCGAGGTTCCTTGGTTACCGCCTATTGTTTGTTGGCTTGGCCGAACGCAGATGCGAAAACTCGCGCAGGAACGCGCGAGTTTTCGGCAAACAGGTTGAAAATTTCGGGGTGACGTTCAATCAAATGCGCGGTGCCTGATCGTTAGCCGGTATCGGGGTTTCGGATCACGTGGAATACTGAGCCACCGCTTTCTTCATGCGATTCACCACGTCGTTCAGCATCGCCACTGTGGCGTTGGTTTGATCCACCGTCGTCATGTTCTGTTCGGTCATCGCGGCGACCCGCTCGACGTTCTGCGCCATCGAGGTCATCGCCTGCTGCTGCTCCTGCGTCGAGTGCGAGATGTCGCCTACCATGCGGGTGGTATTGACCATCTGCGCATTGATTTCCTGGAGCGACTGCTGGACGCCCTGTACCAGCGCCACACCGTTGTCGACCTGGACCGCGCCGGAGCGCATGCCTTCCACTGCCTTGTTGGTCTCGTCCTGGATCGACTGGATCATCTTGCTGATTTCCTGTGTCGCCTGACCCGTGCTTTCGGCCAGCTTGCGCACTTCGTCGGCCACCACCGCAAAGCCGCGGCCCTGCTCGCCGGCGCGCGCCGCTTCGATGGCGGCATTCAACGCCAGCAGGTTGGTCTGGTCGGCAATGCCGCGGATGACGCCGGTGATGCGTGAAATTTCCTCCGCCTGCTCGCCCAGCAGTTCCACTTGGGCAGCGGAAGACTTTACCGTTTCGGAGAGAGAGAGGATGGTGGTGCAGGCCTTCTCCGACAGCGCGACGCCTTTTTCCGAAACTTCTGCGGCGGTGGTGGCGACTTGCTGGGTGGCGGCGGCGTGGTTGGCGACTTCGCCGATGGATACCGTGATCTGCTCGATGCCGGCGGCGGCGGACGCGGTGGCGTCGCTCTGTACCCGGGCGGATTCGTTGACGCTGGCAATGCGCTGGCCGACTTCGTCGGCCGCCCGATGCACCTGCTGAGCGGTGTCGCTCATGCCTTGCACCGTCGACTGTACCCAGGAGACAAAGCGGTCAGTCTTGCGGGCGGTTTCACCGAGTTGATCCTGGCGGCCCAGGTCGAAGCGCTTTTTCAGGTCGCCGCTGGTGAGCAGGTATTCCAGATGGTCGGAGAAGGCCGTCAAATCGTTGCGTAGGCGGGGCAGGGTATGGGCAAGAAAGAACAGGCCCAGCGTCGCCCCCACCGCGGCCAACACTTGTTGCGCCGGCAACAGGTTGACCGACGGCATCAGGCTGGCGGTTAGCACGCTGCCGCTGAGCAACAGCACCGAGAGTCCGAGCAGCAGGGATTGGGTACCGAGTCCGGAAAAGCGGGAAAGCAGCGATTTGCGGGCCGGTACGGCGCGGCCGTGCTCGATGCGCAGCGCCGTGTCGCCCTCCTGGATGCGCTTGTAGGCCGCGGCGGTAGCCTCGACTTCATCGCGGCTGGGGCGCGCGCGTACCGATTGATAGCCGACGATCTGTCCGCGTTCGCGAACCGGCGACGCATTGGCCACTACCCAGTAATAACCGCCGTCGCTACGTCGATTCTTGACCAGTCCGCGCCATGGGCGCCCGGCCTTGAGATCGCGCCAGAGATCTTCGAAGGCCTGCGGCGGCATATCCGGATGGCGCACCAGGTTGTGCGGCTGGCCCAGCATGTCCTCGCGCTTGTAGGCGCTGATATTGGCAAAGGCCTCGTTGGCTTCGACGATCACCCCGTTCAGGTTCGTCTGCGAGTAGATGAATTGCCCTTCGGGCAACAGTGTTTCTACCTGAGTGACTGGCTGGTTGTTGCGCATGCGGATGTTTCCTATTTGCTCTTGTTGTTGGTCACCGTTTCCGGCATGACAATTTGCGATCGGGCCGAATTCGAAGAATTCGGCCGTGCTGCGTGAATGCGAGTGCATCAGGGGGAGAATTTATAGGACTAAAGCTATAAAGTCACTATTTTTTCAGGGTTAATTGCGCTGCACGGGAGGGCGATTTGGCGGAAGCTTGGCGGCCGGCCATCTTCGGCTGAAGCCGTGAATTTGTGGTCGTTGTGTCGTGGCGGACTTGAAATTGCAACCTTTGGCCCCTATTATTAGCACTCGTCGGAAGTGAGTGCTAACGATCTGATCGTGGCCGAGCTGACTAGCCGACTGAATTCAATGAGTTACGGCCCCTGTGCCGTAGCGCAACGTCACTACTCAAGGAGATAACACCATGAAAATTCGTCCCTTGCATGACCGCGTGATCGTCAAGCGTCTCGAAGAAGAGCGCAAGACGGCCTCCGGTATCGTCATTCCCGACAATGCCGCCGAGAAGCCCGATCAGGGCGAAGTGCTCGCCATCGGCGCCGGCAAGATCCTGGAAGACGGCAAGGTCCGTCCGCTGGCCGTCAAGGTCGGCGATCGCGTGCTGTTCGGCAAGTACTCCGGCCAGGCCGTCAAGGTCGATGGCGAGGAACTGCTGGTCATGCGTGAAGAAGACATCATGGGCGTTGTCGAAGCCTAACCCTCAAGGAGATTACAAATGGCTGCAAAACAAGTTCTGTTCGGTGACGACGCTCGCGCGAAGATCGTCAATGGCGTCAATATTCTGGCCAATGCCGTCAAGGTGACCCTGGGTCCCAAGGGCCGTAACGTGATTCTCGACCGCTCCTTCGGCGCCCCCACGGTGACCAAGGACGGCGTTTCAGTCGCCAAGGAAATCGAACTGAAGGACAAGTTCGAGAACATGGGCGCGCAACTGGTCAAGGAAGTCGCTTCCAAGACCTCCGACAACGCCGGCGACGGCACCACCACCGCCACGGTGCTGGCCCAGGCCATCGTCCGCGAAGGCTTCAAGTACGTCGCTGCCGGTATCAACCCGGCCGACCTGAAGCGCGGCATCGACAAGGCCGTGATCGCCATCGTCGAAGAGATCAAGAAGATCTCCAAGCCCACCACCACCAGCAAGGAAATCGCCCAGGTCGGTTCGATCTCCGCCAACTCCGATGCCGACATCGGCAAGATCATCGCCGACGCGATGGACAAGGTCGGCAAGGAAGGCGTGATCACTGTCGAAGACGGCAAGTCGCTGCAAAACGAACTCGAAGTGGTCGAAGGCATGCAGTTCGACCGCGGCTACCTGTCGCCCTACTTCATCAACAACCCGGAAAAGCAGATTGCCGTTCTGGACAACCCCTTCGTGCTGCTGTTCGACAAGAAGATCAGCAACATCCGCGACCTGCTGCCGGTGCTGGAGCAAGTCGCCAAAGCCGGCCGTCCGCTGCTGATCATCGCCGAAGACGTCGAAGGCGAAGCCCTCGCCACTCTGGTGGTGAACAACATCCGCGGCATCCTCAAGACCGTTGCCGTCAAGGCCCCGGGCTTCGGCGATCGGCGCAAGGCCATGCTGGAAGACATCGCCATCCTCACCGGCGGCACGGTGATCGCCGAAGAAGTCGGCCTCACCCTGGAAAAGGCCACCCTGCAAGACCTCGGTCAAGCCAAGCGCGTTGAAGTGGGCAAGGAAAACACCACCCTGATCGATGGCGCCGGCACCGAAGACGGCATCAAGGCTCGCGTTGTGCAGATCCGTGCCCAGATTGAGGAAGCCACCAGCGACTACGACAAGGAAAAGCTGCAAGAGCGCGTGGCCAAACTGGCCGGCGGTGTTGCGCTGATCAAGGTCGGTGCTGCGACCGAAGTCGAAATGAAGGAAAAGAAGGCCCGCGTCGAAGACGCGCTGCACGCTACCCGTGCCGCCGTTGAAGAAGGCATCGTCGCCGGCGGCGGCGTGGCGCTGCTGCGTGCGCGTTCCGCCATCACCAGCCTGAAGGGCGACAATCACGAACAGGATGCCGGCATCAAGATCGTGCTGCGCGCCATCGAAGAGCCGCTGCGTCAGATCGTCACCAATGCCGGCGACGAGCCGAGCGTGGTGGTGAACAAAGTGCTCGAAGGCAAGGGCAACTACGGCTACAACGCCGCCAATGCGACCTACGGCGACCTGGTGGAAATGGGCGTGCTCGACCCCGCCAAGGTTACCCGCATGGCGCTGCAAAATGCGGCCTCGGTCGCCGGCCTGATCCTGACCACCGATGCGCTGGTCTCCGAACTGCCGGAAGACAAGCCCGCCATGCCCGACATGAGCGGCATGGGCGGTATGGGCGGCATGGGCGGCATGGGCATGTAATTCGTCCCGCGCGGGAAGGGCTTCGCGCTCTTCCCGCGGCGTCCTGCAAGCGCTCCTTCGGGAGCGCTTTTTTTATGTGCGCCCGGCGTGGCGCAGGCGCGGGCGGCTTTGCCGCGGCGCCGGCCGATGGCGTCAGCGCCGGTTTGGCGGCTTCAGCGACGCCGTAGCACTACTGCCAGTGCCGCCAGCGCCAGCGCGCCGAACAGCACCACCGAGTAGTTGGCGATGGTGAGGCCGAACAGCATGAATCCGGGATCGGAACACATCCCGCTGGAAAGAAAGAAATCCGGCGCCTGTTGCCCGGCCCAATACACCAGATCCTCCCACCAGGGCGTGTCGGCGGTGCAGCTGGGGCCTTCCGGATGGTGCTGCAACCAGGTCTGGTAGACCGCGATCCCTGCCCCGGTGACGGCTGTCGCGGCAGTCAGTGCAGCAACGATGCGCGACGGCAATGGCTTGTGCGCCAGGGCAACGCCGAGCAGTCCGAGCACGCCGACCAACAGATACAGCATGCGCTGGAGGATGCACAGCGGGCACGCCGCCAGATGCATCAGGTTGCCGAGCAATACGCCGCCGAAGAAGGCGCCGAGGCCGGCGGCGGCGAGGCCGAGGAAGATGAGGCGGGGAAAACGGAGCATGGCGGCGAGTCCGGAAGCGATGCCCAAGTGTACCGCGGCGCGGCAGGGGGCGGCATGATCGTCGCCGCCCCCTGCCGGTCAGACGGCGGCGACGATCATGCCGGCGCCGACCGTGCTGTTGGTCGATTCGTCGATGACGATGAAGGCGCCGGTGCCGCGGTTGTCGGCATAGGGATCGATGGCCAGCGGCTGGGCGAAGCGAAGGGTGACGCGGGCGATATCGTTCATCTGTAGGCGGTCGGCATCCACTTGCTGGAGGCTGTGGATGTCGAGCTTGTAGGCGATGCCCGCCAGTTTGGCCTGGCTGGTGCGCGTGGTGTGCCGCACCAGATAGCGCCGGCTCGGTTCCAGCGGCGTTTCGGCGAGCCAGCAGAGCTCGGCAACGACGGTCTTGGTGACCGTGGGTTGCGGCTCGGCGGACTTGACGATCATGTCGCCGCGCGAGATATCGATTTCGTCGGCGAGCAGCAGCGTCACCGACTGTTCGACGAAGGCCGAGCCGATCGAGCGGCCGGCCAGCTGCACGTCCTTGACTGTGGTGCTGAGACCCGAGGGCAGGACGGTGACCGCGTCGCCGGTGGCGATCGAGCCGGACTCGATGCGGCCCATGAAGCCGCGGTAGTCGTGCAGTTCGGGGTTGGCCGAATCCTGCGGCCGGCAGACGTATTGCACCGGCAGGCGGAAGGGCTCGTCGTGCTCGCTGTGGGCGGGCGGCGCGGATTCCAGGATGTCGAGCAGGGTGGGGCCGTCATACCAGTCCATCGCTTCGCCGCGATCCACCACCATGTCGCCGGTAAGGGCGGAGAGGGGGATGAACGTAACGTCCTCGATGCCCAGCGTCGCGGCAAAGGCCTGGTAGTCGGCCTTGATCTTCTCGTAGGTGGCCTGAGAGTAATCCACCAGATCCATCTTGTTCACTGCCACCAGCAGGTGCGGAATTCCCAGCAGATGGGCGATGTAGGAATGGCGCCGGGTTTGCGGCAGCACACCCTTGCGCGCATCGACGAGGATGATGGCGAGGTTTGCGGTCGACGCCGCGGTGACCATGTTGCGGGTGTACTGCTCGTGGCCGGGGGCGTCGGCGATGATGTATTTGCGCCGCCCGGTGGTGAAGTAGCGGTAGGCCACGTCGATGGTGATGCCCTGCTCGCGCTCGGCCTGTAGGCCGTCGGTGAGCAGCGACAGGTCGACGGCTTCCATGCCGCGCTTGGCCGAGGTCTTCTCAATGGCGTGCAGGGTGTCGGCGAGAATGGTCTTGGTGTCGAACAGCAGGCGGCCGATCAGCGTGCTCTTGCCGTCGTCTACGCTGCCGCAGGTGAGAAAGCGCAGCAGGCCATTGTCTATTTCGGGCAGGTTCTCGGGGGCGCTCATCAGAAATAGCCTTCCTTCTTGCGTTGTTCCATGGCGGCTTCGGACGCCTGGTCGTCGAGGCGGGTGGCACCGCGCTCGGTGATGGTGGTGGTGGCGGTTTCCTCGATGATCTTGGCTACCGTGTCGGCGTCCGACTCGACCGGCGCAGTACAGGTGATGTCGCCGACCGTGCGGAAGCGGACCCTCACGTCTTCGATCGCGTCGCCGGGTTTGGCCGGAGTGACGTCGGTCACCGGCACCAGCGATGCGCCCTTGCGCACCACCGGGCGGGTGTGGGCGAAGTAGATGCTGGGCAGTTCGAGGCCTTCGCGCTCGATGTACTGCCAGACGTCCAATTCGGTCCAGTTGGAGATGGGGAAGGCGCGGATGTTCTCGCCTTTATGGCAGCGGGCATTGAACAGGTTCCACAGCTCGGGGCGCTGGTTCTTCGGATCCCAGCCGCCGAATTCGTCGCGGAAGGAGAAGATGCGTTCCTTGGCGCGGGCCTTTTCCTCGTCGCGGCGGGCGCCGCCGATACAGGCGTCGAACTCGAACTCGGCGATGGTTTCCAGCAGGGTCACCGACTGATGCTTGTTGCGCGATTCTCCCGGATGCTTGAGCACCACCGTGCCGCGCTTCATCGAGTCTTCCACTGAGCGCACGATCAGGCGCTCGCCGAGCTCGGCGGCACGCTTGTCGCGGAAGGCGATCACCTCAGCGTAATTGTGGCCGGTATCGACATGCACCAGCGGAAACGGGAACTTGCCCGGGCGGAAAGCCTTTTCGGCAAGGCGCAGCATGCAGATCGAATCCTTGCCGCCGGAGAACAGCAGCGCCGGATTGGAGCACTGGCCCGCCACCTCGCGCATGATGTGGATGGCTTCGGCTTCGAGCCAGTCGAGATGGCTCAGGGTTTTTGTCGCAGTCATAGTCATTGGATTATTTTCTCAAACCTTGCTGACGTGCAGGCCGCATTCTTTGCCGGCAGGTTCCTCCCACCACCAGCGGCCGGCGCGAACATGCTCGCCGGGCTGGATGGCGCGTGTGCAGGGGGCGCAGCCGATGCTCGGGTAGCCTTTGTCGTGGAGGCGGTTGTAGGGCACGTCGCGGCTGCGGATGTAGGCCCAGACTTCCTGTTCGGTCCAGTCGGCGAGCGGATTGAATTTCTCCAAGCCGTTACCGCTATCGAACGCCTGCTGCGGCAGCGCGGCGCGCGATTCGGCCTGTTCCGCGCGCATGCCGGTGATCCAGGCCTTCTTGCCTTTCAGCGCGCGTTGCAGCGGCTCGACTTTGCGTGCGTGGCAGCAAGCCTTGCGGTTGTCCACCGAATCGTAGAAGCCGTTGATGCCGTGGTGGCGGGTGAAAGCTTCGACGTTTTCATGGGCCGGGTAATACAAGGTCAGCAGCAGGCCGTAGTGGCGCTTGAGGCGACCCATCAGGTCGTAGGTCTCGGCAGGCAGGCGGCCGGTGTCGAGGGAGAAAATCTCGATCGGCAATTTGTCCTTGAGGATCAGGTCGGTCAACACCATATCCTCGGCGCCGAGGCTGTTGGCCAGGCCGGCGGGGCTGAACTCGGCGGCAATCCGTGCCAGCAGCGCGCGAACGGTTTGGGTCTTGGCGGCGACCGAGGCCATCAGGACGGCATCGTTGAGATCGGGAGTCATGTTCGGATGCATGGCGGGCTCCTTACGCGGCTTCCTGCGCAGCCCGGCGGCGGAACAGCGGCTGCGGTTGGTTCCATGAGGCCTGGTAGGCCTCGCTGAAATCGCCGAGGCTTTGCAGCGCTTCCTCGATTGAGCGGTCGGCGCGAATGGCGAAGGCGTCGAAGCCGACGCGCATCATGTAGTGCAACTGGTCGCGCAGCACGTCGCCGATGGCGCGCAGTTCGCCGCGATAGCCGTGGCGGCTGCGCAGCAGGGCGGCGGTGGAATAGCCGCGGCCATCGCGGAAGACCGGGAAATGGATGGCGACGACGTCGAACAGCGCCAGATCGGGCGCGATTGCCGCCGCGTCGTCGGCGGGGCCTAGCCAGACACCGAGCGCTTCGCCGCGGCCCTGTAGTTCGCTCCTGCGCGCCTGCCAGACGGCCAGCGGCACCAGCAGCGGGCCGGCAGGCAGTGCGACGCCGGTGGCGGTTTCGCCCTCGGCAAGGAACAGGGTGGTCCAGGCGTCGTCGATGACGGTGCGATTCTTGATGAGCTTAGCCATTGACGACTTCCTTGTCTTCGCTGGGCGCCTTGATGGTTTCGTAGGCACGGGCCTTAAAGCCGTCGATGCCGATGCGCCGATAGGTGTCGATGAAGCGCTCGCCGGGGCGGCGCTCGTTGCGGTAGTGCTCGACGATGCGTTGCACCGCGCCGGGCACCTCGGCGGCGGAGATCGAGGGGCCGATTACCTTGCCCAGCGAGGCTTCCACCCCCCAGGCGCCGCCCAGCGTCACCTGATAGAACTCCTTGTCGTTCTTGTCTACACCGAGGATGCCGATGTGGCCGACATGATGGTGTCCGCAGGCGTTCATGCAGCCGGAGATATTGAGCTTGAGTTCGCCCAGATCCTCGATCTCGGCGATTTCGGCAAAACGCTGCTGGAGGGCATTGGCGATCGGGATCGAGCGGGCGTTGGCCAGGTCGCAGAAATCGCCGCCGGGGCAGCAAGTGATGTCGGAAAGCAGGCCAACCGTCGGCGTGGTCAGGCCGGCGCCGCCGGCCTGGATCCAGAGCAGATACAGGTCGGAGAGGCGCACGTCGGGCAGGATCAGGTTCTGCGTTTGCGTCACGCGGACTTCGCCGAAGCCGAAGCGCTCGGCGAGGTCGGCGACGAACTCCATCTGTTCGCTGCTGGCGTCGCCCGGCGCCTGCCCAGGCGCCTTGAACGACAGGGTGACGGCGGCATAGCCCGGAACCTTGTGGGCATGGACGTTATGCTCGACCCATTTGGCGAAGATCTTGTCGTCGCGGCGGGCAATCTCGAATTGCACATCCTTGGCCGGCAGGGTTTCGTAGGCGGGTGCGGTGAAGTGGGCCGAGATGCGCGCCACCTCGGCTTCGGTGAGAGTGGCGGGGCCGTCCTTGAGGTGGCTCCACTCCTCTTCCACCTGGCGGGTGAACTCGACGATGCCGAGCGCCTTGACCAGGATCTTGATGCGCGCCTTGAACGGGTTGTCGCGCCGGCCGTAGCGGTTGTAGACGCGCAGGATGGCTTCCGAATAGGTCAGCAGGTGCGGCCAGGGCAGAAATTCGCGCACCACCTGGCCGAGAATCGGCGTGCGGCCGAGGCCGCCGCCGGCCCAGACGCGGAAGCCGAACTCTCCGGCTTCGTTGCGCACCAACTGGAAGCCCTGGTCGTGGATGCGCACCCCGGCGCCGTCGTCGGGGCCGCCGCTGACGGCGATCTTGTACTTGCGCGGCAGGTAGGCGAATTCGGGGTGGAAGGTGGACCACTGGCGAATGATCTCGGCCCACGGCCGTGGATCGCCGACCTGGCTGGCGGAGACGGCGGCGAGCGGATCGACCGTGGTGTTGCGGATGCAATTGCCGCTGGTCTGGATCGCGTGCATTTCGGCGTCGGCCAGTTCGGCGAGCATCTCGGGCACGTCTTCCAGCTTCGGCCAGTTGAGTTGCACGTTGGTGCGCGTGGTGAAGTGGCCGTAGCCTTTGTCGTAGCGCCGGGCGATGCTTGCCAGTGTGCGCAACTGCTGCGCCGAGAGCAGACCATAGGGCACGGCGATGCGGAACATCGGCGCATGGCGCTGGATGTAGAGGCCGTTCTGCAAACGCAGGATGCGAAATTCCTCTTCGCTCAGTTCGCCGGCCAGATAGCGACGGGTTTGGTCGCGAAACTGGGCGACCCGTTCCTTGACCAGGCGGCGATCGACGTCGTCGTATTTGTACATGGTGGTTTTCTCTCTGTCAGAAAGCGATCAGCTTGCCGCCAACCAGTACCAGCATGCCGGCCAGGGTGGGGCGCAGGATGCGCTCGGAAATGCGGGAAGCCAGATGGCTGCCGATGTAGATGCCGGGCAGGGAACCGATCAGCAGGGAGCCGAGCAGAGTCCAGTTTACGCTGCCGAGCCACCAATGGCCGAGGCCGGCCACCAGGGTCAGCGGCACGGCATGGGCGAGATCGGAGCCGACGATGCGGATCGCCGACAGTTTCGGGTAAAGGAAGAACAGCGCGGTGACGCCGAGGGCGCCGGCGCCGACCGAGGAAATCGATACCAGTACGCCCAGCGTGGCGCCGACGGCGATGGTTTTCCACGGATGGTGCTCACTGTCGGGGTCGTGGCTGCGCGCCCAGCCGAGCAGTTTCTGGCGGAAGATCAGGGCGCAGGCAGTGAGCAGCAGGGCGACGCCGAGCGCCACGGTGATGATTTTCGACGCACTGCCGAGCCCGCCGGGGAAAAAGGTGTGCACCACGATCAGCGTTGCCAGTGCGGCCGGCAGGCTACCCGTGGCCAGCAGGCGGACGATGCGCCAGTCGACGCTGCCTTTGCGGGCATGCACCCAGGTGCCGCCGGACTTGGTTATGGCGGCGTAAAGCAGGTCGGTCCCCACCGCGGTGGCCGGATGGATGCCGAACAGCAGCACCAGCAGCGGCGTCATCAGCGAGCCGCCGCCGACGCCGGTCAACCCGACGATGGCGCCGACAACGAAGCCGGAAAGGGTTTGAGCAAAGTCGATCATGGGGAAACCTGATTGAAATCAGGTCGCTATGGTAGCGATAAAGCTTAATTACCAGAAATACTTTATCGTTTGTTTTATATAACTAAATGAACTAACAAAGGTCTGGCTACGTCGCTTCCACCCATGGCTTAAGCAGCGCATCACCTACGGAATCAACGACATGCCGTTTGTCCGGCGCTTGTCGGCGGGCTAGGTCAGGCCTTCCTCAGTGGTCGCGGTGAGTTCTTCCTGTTGCTGCAACGCCCACATCTGGGCGTAGGCGCCGCCTTTTTCCAGCAGTTCGCGGTGGGTGCCGCGCTCAATCAGGGTGCCGGCGTCCAGCACCAGAATCTGGTCGGCGTTCATCACCGTGGACAGCCGGTGGGCGACGATCAGCGCGGTCCGCCCCTGGGCGGCTTGCTCCAGTTCGGCCTGGATCGCCTTCTCGGTCTTCGAGTCGAGGGCCGAGGTAGCCTCGTCGAAAATCAGAATGGCGGGATTTTTCAGCAGCGCGCGGGCGATGGCGACGCGCTGCTTTTCGCCGCCGGAGAGCTTGAGGCCGCGCTCGCCGACCATGGTGTCGTAGCCGTCGGGCAGACGTTCGATGAATTCGTGCAGGTGCGCGGCACGCGCAGCGGCCATTACCTCGTCGCGCCCGGCGGTCGGCCGGCCGTACTGGATGTTGTAGAGAATGCTGTCGTTGAACAGCACCGTGTCCTGCGGCACGATGCCGATCGCGGCACGCAGGCTGGCCTGGGTCAGCTGGCGGATGTCGCGGCCGTTGATGCGGATCGCGCCGCCGCCGACGTCGTAAAAGCGGAACAGCAGTCGCGCCAGGGTGCTCTTGCCGGAGCCGCTGTGGCCGACCACCGCCACGGTGTGGCCGGCGGGAATCTCGAAATCCACGCCGTGCAGAATCGTCCGGCGTGGTTCGTAGGCGAAATCCACCGCCTCGAAGCGCACCGCGCAGGGGCCCGGCGGCAATGGCAGCGCATCGGACGAATCCTGTATTTCGCGGTTCTGGTTGAGCAGACCGAACATGCGCTCGATGTCGGTCAGCGCCTGGCGGATCTCGCGGTAGAGGATGCCGAGGAAGTTGAGCGGCGTATACAGCTGGATCAGGAAGGCGTTGACCAGCACGATGTCGCCCACCGTCATGCGTCCTTCGGCGACGCCCGCGGCGGCGCGCCACATCATCAGCGTGACGCCGACGGCGATGATCGCGGCCTGGCCGAGATTGAGGTAGGAGAGGGAAACCTGGCTCTTGATCTGCGCGCTTTCCCACTTCTGCAACTGGACATCGTAGCGTTGCTGCTCCCACTGTTCGTTGTTGAAATACTTGACGGTCTCGTAATTCAGCAGACTGTCGATGGCGCGCGAATTGGCCGCCGAGTCGAGTTCGTTCACCTGCCGGCGCAGCGCCGTGCGCCAGTTGGTGACGACGATAGTGAACGTGATGTAGACGGCCAGGGTCGCCGCCGTGATGAGGGCAAACGCCGGCTCGTAGCGGACGATCAGGACGCCCATCACCATGAGGACTTCGATCAGCGTCGGCAGGATCGAGTACAGCGAATAGCTGATCAGGCTGCTGATCGAACGCGTGCCGCGCTCGATGTCGCGCGTCAGGCCGCCGGTCTGGCGTTCCAGGTGGAAGCGCAGCGAAAGATTGTGCAGATGGCCGAACACCTGTAGGGCGATGGTGCGCACCGCGCGCTGGGTGACGCGGGCGAACACTAGTTCGCGCAGTTCGGTAAACAGCGAATTGGAAAAACGCAGCACGCCATAGGCCGCCAGCAGGCCGATGGGTACCGCCAGCCAGAGCTGATCGTGCGGGATCGACAGGGTGTCGACCAGATCCTTGAACACCAGCGGCACGGCGACGTTTGCCACTTTTGCGGCGATCAGGCTGGAGAGGGCGATGATGACCCGCCACTTCCAGGCCCACAGGTAAGGCAACAGCGTCTTGATGGTTTGCCAGTCGCGGCGTTCGCCGACGGGCGCCGCGGGGAGGGGCAGCGAAGCGGTGCGGTGTCTCATGGCCGGATTGTACCGGCTTGTACCGGCTGCCCCGCGCCGCGCCGTAGGTCGAATCACCGGTATCATCCACGCATATATAGCGGAGAGATGAACCATGAGCGACAAGATGCAATGCTATGTCCCCCTGCCTGACGCGATACCGGTCTTGCGTGTGGTGCCGATGCCGGCGGACGTCAATCCGAACGGCGACGTGTTCGGCGGCTGGGTCATGTCGCAGGTCGACATCGCCGGCGCCATCCCTGCGTCGCGCCGGATTCGCGGCCGCCTGGCCACGGTGGCGGTCAACTCCTTCCTGTTCAAGCATCCCATTGCGGTCGGCGACCTGGTCAGCTTTTATGCGGAAGTGGTGAAGGTGGGCAATACTTCGATCACCATCGACGTGCAGGTCTTCGCTACCCGCCAGGGCGTCGAAAGCGATCCGGTGAACGTCAAGGTGACCGAGGCCATCATTACCTACGTGGCGATCAACGCCGACGGCAGCAAACGGCGGATTCCGCCGGCGCCATAGCCGTTCGCCGAATTCCGCTTGGGCCGGCGGAGGGGGATCGGCCACCGGCCTAATTTGCATATACTCCGACAAAAATAGGTAGCCAATAAGAAGACGTAACCATAAGAGGCAGCGGGCGGCTTGTTGAGCCCAAAATGGAGGGGGGCATGTTCGATCGTTTGTCGAAAAAACCCGCATGCGCCGCCGGTCTGAGCGGGATCGCCGGTCGGTGACAAGCAGACGGCCGGGTTTGTGGGAGCGCGTCAGCATGCCTTGGCGTATGGCGTGCGTCGTCGTGCTGGCGGTTGCGGTCACGACCGTCTGCGCACTCCTGCTTTCCGCCCGGTTTGCTGCTATCCGTGCCGAGGTCGATCTCCAGGAGCGGCTCGCCATGGAACTGGAGTCGCTGTCACTGGCGGTCGATTCGGCGGTGGTGGCAAACCGTGTCGAGGCCATCGAGCCGATACTTAGAAGTTATGTGCAAAGGCTGGATATCGAGCAGGCCGGCTACCGCGGTTCGTTCGGGTCGCTGACAGCGAAGGACGAAAGCGCTTTGCCGGCCAATGTCCCGGACTGGTTCGTGCGCTGGCTCGGTTTGCAGGACAAGACCGGAAGCCGTGCCGTCTCGGGCCGGGACGATGATGCCGGTACGGTGTTCCTCGAACTCTGCGCGACCTCGGCGATCGAGCGTGCCTGGGAGCGTGTGGTGCAGAGCGTCTTGCTCGCTGGGCTCGGTCTGGGTATTGCCCTGGCAGGATTCGGGCTGATTTTCCGCGAGGGCATGCAATCCCTCCGCACGATGATCGACGCCGGTGCCAAACTCGGCGAGGGGAAGCTAACCTACCGCATCCCGCCGGTCGGCAGCCCGGAGTTCCGCGCGGCGAAGACGGCATTCAATACCATCGCCGACAACATCGAGCGCCTGGTCGGCGACGTGCGGCTGCGCGAAGCGAACCTCAGCATCACTCTGCGCAGCATCGGCGACGCGGTGCTGGTCACCGATGCCGAAGGTCGGGTGAGCCTGATGAATCCGGTGGCCGAATGGCTTACCGGCTGGCCGGAGAGCGAGGCGCGCGGCCATCCCGTGGGACAGGTGTTTTGCATCGTCAACCATTACACGCGGCAGCCGGTGGAAAATCCGGTGGAAATCGTGCTGCGCGAAGGCAAGGTGGTGGGGCTCGCCAATCACACGGTGCTGATCGCCCGCGACGGCGTCGAACGCCCGATCGCGGACAGCGGGGCGCCGATCCGGGCGCATCCCGACAGCCCGATCGAAGGCGTGGTGCTGGTGTTCCGCGACCAGAGCGAGGAATACCGGATGACCGAGGCGCTGCGCGAGAGCGAGGAACTCCATTCGTCGCTGATCAAATCCGCGCCGCTGGGTATTTTCCGCCTCGACGACAAGGGCGACGTGGTCTATTGCAGCGAAGTGATGTCCTCCTTCGTCGACATTCCGTTGGGCGATCTGGATCGGACGAACTGGCAGCGTGCGATCCACCCCGAAGACTTCGCCCGCTTCATCGAGGGCTGGCGTCATGCGCGGCGCGAAGGCGTTGGGTTCTCGATCACGCTGCGCTATGGCCGCCCCGAACGCGGCCTAATCTGGGTCGATCTGCGCCTGGCGCCGCTGCGCGATGCGGAGGGCCGGATCAGCGGCTTCGTCGGTACCGCGCTGAACGTGACGGCCGAGCGCGAGGCGCAACGGCGGATCGAGGATCTCTCCTCGCTCTATGCCACATTGAGTGCCGTCAATTCGGCGATCGTCCGGTGTCGCAGCGAAGCCGAACTTTTCCGCGAAATCTGCCGCGCCGCCGTCGAGCGCGGCGGATTCTCCGGCGCCTGGATCGGACTGGCCGACTGGGAGTCGGGGCGCGTCGAGATGGCGGCCTTTCATGGCAGCTTGGAGGAAACCGTGCGCCAGGCGGTTGTGCTCATGCAGCTGAACATTCCTTCCGGGAGGAGCCCGGGACTGGTGGTCAGCGCATTTCTCTCCGGTCGCAGCCAGGTGTCCAACGACATCCAGAACGACCCGCGGGTCGCTTCCCATTGGCAGGAGGACTGCTGCCGGGTCGGCATCCGCGCCTACGCAGCGATGCCGGTCACGCGCTTCGGCGAAGTCGTTGCGGTTCTGGCGCTGATGTCTCCGCAATGCGGGTTCTTCAGCGCGGATGTCGTTGCCTTGGCCGATGAAATCGGCCGCGACGTTTCCTTCGCGCTGGAAAATTTCGACCGCGAGCGCGAGCGCCAGGCGACTACCGAGCGCTTGGCGCAGAGCGAGGAGCGCCTGCGCATGACGCTGGACTCGGTCGGCATCGGACTGAAGGAGGTCAACCTGCGAACGCATAGGGTGCGGCTGGATGCGACCGCGGCGCGGATCATCGGTCTCGGCAATCAGGCGGTCGAAGTGGATATGGACCGCTATCTTGGGATTACCTTTCCCTCCATCACGAAAGACGAAATCCACCAGTTGGGCGAAGACATCGATATGGGGCGGCGGCGCAACTATACGTTCGAACGCTCTTTCACCCGGCCCGACGGATCGCTGTGCTGGCTGCGCACCCACGGCGGTTCGCTGACCCGCATGGCGGGCTCGGGGGACGATCCGATCTCGCTCAGCATCATGGTCGATGTCACTGAGCAGCACCAGCAGGCCGAGCGCGAACGCCTGGCGATGGCGATGTTCACCAACAGTTACGAGGCGATCGCCATCACCGACGCCAAGGGCGACATCATCATGGTCAACAAGGCGTTCCGCGACCAGACCGGTTACGAGCCGGAGGAAGTGCTGGGCGCCAATCCGCGCATCCTCAAGTCCGGCCGCCACGACGAAACCTTCTACCGCAACCTGTGGGATGCGCTGCAAGCCGACGACCACTGGCAGGGCGAAATCTGGAATCGGCGCAAGGACGGCGACATCTTTCCGGCACTGGTCAATATTTCCGCGGTACGCGACAGTGCCGGAAAGATCACCCACTACGTCGATCAGTCCACCGATATTTCGCTACAGAAACAATTCGAGGAACGTATCACCTATCTGGCGTATCGCGACTCGCTAACCGACCTGCCCAATCGCGTGTTGTTGCGCGACCGGGTCGAACAGGCGCTGGCCACCGCCCAGCGTGAGGCGACGCCGCTGGCGCTGCTGTTCCTCGACCTCGACCACTTCAAGAACATCAACGACTCGCTCGGCCACGTTGTCGGCGATCGCCTGCTGCGGGAGGTGGCGCAACGCCTGAGCCGGGCAGTGCGGGAAATGGATACGGTCGGCCGTCTTGGCGGCGACGAATTTCTGGTCATGTTGCCGGTGACCGATGCGGAAGCGGCGGCCCATGTGGCGCAAAAGCTGCTCGATCAGATATCGCAGCCCTTCGCCGTAGAAGCGCATGATCTGATGGTCACCCCGAGCATCGGCATCGCCATGTTCCCGCGCGACGGCGCGAGCTTCGACGAATTGCTCAAGACGGCCGATACGGCGATGTACCGGTCGAAGGACGAAGGCCGCAATACCTACCGCTTCTTCACCCCGGAAATGAACGAAGCCGTCTCCCAGCGACTGGTTCTGGAAAACAGCCTGCGCCGCGCGATCGAAGCCAAGGAGTTCGTTTTGTTTTTCCAGCCACAGTACGACATCGGCGCCCGTTCGCTGATCGGCGCCGAGGCGTTGATCCGCTGGCGCGAGCCGACGCTGGGGTTCGTTTCGCCCGGGCAGTTCATCCCGATCGCCGAGGAGTCGAACCTGATCGAAGCCATCGGCGCCTGGGTGCTCGACGAAGCCTGTCGCCAGATCCGCAGCTGGATCGACCAGGGCTACCCGATGCTGCGCGTTTCGGTGAATTTTTCGGCGCGGCAGTTTGCCGCCCGCGGCGTCGTGGAAAATTTCGACCGGGTGCTCGCGCGCCATGGACTGAGCGGCGCCGCCCTCGAAGTCGAAATCACCGAAAGCCTTCTGGCCGGCGATATGGAATACACCCTTGGCGTACTCACCGCGCTGCGCGCGCGCGGCGTGCATGTCGCGGTGGACGATTTCGGCACTGGCTATTCCAGCCTCTCCTACCTCAAGCGTTTCCCGATCAACCGGCTGAAGATCGACCAGTCCTTCGTCCGCGACATCGAAAGCGATGCCGATGACCGCGCCATCGCTACGGCGGTCGTCACCCTCGGCCACAGCTTAGGCATGCAGGTCATCGCCGAGGGCGTGGAAGGCGAAACGCAGCTTGAAATTCTGGCTGCGATGGGTTGCGACGAAGTGCAGGGTTTCCACCTCGGTCGACCGATGTCGGCGGAGCAGTTCACTGCCCTGCTGGAAAAGGCGGCGTAGTCCGCCGGCCGTATGCGCCGAGCGTGCCGATTCACCAAACACCGCAAATACCACTAAAGTAACGCTCCACAACAACAGGAGGATGTCTCATGGCGATTTACGAACTGGGCAGTATCGCGGCGTTCCTTGCCGTACTCGTCTGGGCGGTGCGCTCGCGCAACCCGGTCAATCTCGGCGCGCTGCTCGGCGGCTTCATGATTTTCGGTTTCGACTGGCTGTGGTGCTCGAAGGCGTTTTTCAATGCCACGTTTACGCCCAACCTGACCATGATCCCCGGCATCCACATTCTGGGCGAGCAGTACCCGATCGCCGTGGCCTGCAACTGGGCGGTCGGCTACGGCTTCGGTCCGCTGCTGCTGTCCAAATTCCACGCACCCATCGGTCGCGCCCTCGGCCGGCTGCATTTCCCGGCGATCTTCGCTGCCTGCGCGCTGACCGATATGCTGATCGAGGCCTTCCTGATCTCCGGTCTCGGCATCTACAAGTACCATCAGGCGCCCCAATTCCTCCTCTGGGGCGTTGCCTGGTCGAACATCTGGCTGCTCGGCGGCCTGCTCACCCTGTCCTATTTCGGCCTCGCCTATGTGCAGAAATGGGCGGCTATTCCCGATGGCGCCGGCTTCGGCCCGTGCAGCGAGATGACCTGGAAGGGCCTGAGCCTTTCCGCCGGCGCGATCTGGACGTCGGCGTTCTTCCTCACCGTGATCCAGTTCTTCTGGTACTCGGCGGCGACGCCGTGGGTGGAGTCCGGGCGGCTGTTTTAGGCGCTGCCGGGCCGCGGTGAAAAGCCTTCAGTCACTCCACTGCGGATTCCAGACGACTTCCCAGAGATGTCCGTCGGGATCGGCGAAGTAGCCTGCGTAGCCGCCCCAGAAGGTGTCTTGCGCCGGCTTGACGATCACGGCGCCGGCGTTCTTCGCCTGCGTCATCACGGTGTCGACCTCGGCTTTCGCGGCGACGTTGTGGCCGAGAGTGAATTCGGTCGGGCTTGCACCGGCGAGGGGTAGCCCGCTATCGTGGGCAAGACTCGCTCGCGGCCACAGTGCCAGCTTCAATCCCCCGTTCAGTTCGAAGAAGGCCACCGCGCCGTGTTCGAACTCGCGGCCGATGATGCCCTCTGTGTGGAAACCCAGACCGTCGCGGTAGAAACCGAGCGCACGCTCGAGGTCTTCGACGCCGAGGGTGATGACGGTGATGCGCGGCTTCATGGGAGCCTCTCAAGCGGGGTCAGAGCGGTCGCGTTTGGGTGATGCGATCCCAGCCGGCTGCTGCATCGGCCACCAGCGCGTAAATACCGCGCAACTCGGCGGAGTCCTGATACAGCTCGACGAAGAATCCCAGTTGCCGGCGCGCGTCCATGAAGGCGAAGGGCGTCGATCCGAAAACGCCGCGGGTGGCGAGTTCGCCGCCCTTGTTTTCAAACGAGCGAATTGCGCTATCGAGGTCCGGCGTAAACAGCGCTACGTGGTGAAGCCCGCCGCCACCCTGAGGATACATCTCGGTAAAACAGTTCTGCGTGGCCGAATGCACTTGCACCAACTCGATCTGGATCGGCCCTGCCTGACCCAGCGCGACGCTGATGTCGAATACGGATTGTTTGCCGCGATGTTCGACCGGCAGGTCGAGATGTCGTCGGACAAAGAACGGGCCGGCGCCGATGCTCTCCGTCCAGTGCCCGATGGCGGCATCGAGATCGGCGACTACGTAGGCGTACTGGGCGATGTTGCCGTCGAGCATGACCATTTCTCCTGATGTGTTGAGGACGGGGCGGGGCGCCTTGACCGAGAGCTTAATCGTCCCGCCCCTTTCGTTTCAACATACTGACATTATTGGGTGTCATGGCTGCAAGTGCGATGGCTTCGGCCAGAAGAAGCCGAAGCGGGAGAGGTTTTGAAGGTCCATTCGGCGACATCATCGGTTGTTCTGCGCCGGCTAAACAGAAGCGTATCGGCCGGCTAAAAAATTACACCTTGCCTCCAAGGTGTTTAGTATTTAAATTGGTGGCGGACGGTTAATTGAATTAAACACTTAGCAAAGGGCTAGACACAATGTACAAACACATCCTCGTACCCACCGATGGATCCGCTCGCTCGGAACGCGCCATGAAAGCCGGCATTGACCTCGCCAAAGCGCTGGGCGCCCAGGTGACTGGTCTTTTCGTGACGGACCCCACCTATGTACGCGAGCTTGATGAGGGCCTTAACGTGCACTCCGACAAAGTTCTGGCGCTTTTCTCCGAACAGGCGAAATTGGCCGGAATCGCACACGAATGTGTTGCCGTCAGGGGGGCTACGCCGCAAGACGGGATCATGGATTTTGCGAAGGAAAAGGGCTGCGACGTAATCGTCATGGGGAGCCACGGCCGTTCGCGCGTCGGCAAGTTTCTGCTGGGGAGCATTGCCGCGTCGTTGCTTGCAGACTGCGATATCCCCGTACTCATCTATCGCTGAGATGTCTGTGGACGAAAGCTGACAGTTAAGCCTGTCGGACCATTCGGCCCGCAAAATGGTGTAGGTGCTCATCAGAGCATCAGCGCCGCTGCAATCAATGCGCTCCAGCCGCTATGAGCGCAAGCGATGGGCAGCGGCTTTAACAACAGACATTCCGCGACGCTTGGCGCCGACACGCCCCGTGCGCCAAGTGATCCACCCTAACGCTTCTCCCATACGGTCACTTCCGACAGCGTGTGCTGGTGCTTGCGCCGGGTTTCGCGGATGACGAAGGGAGCTTCCAGCGGACCTTCCGCCAGGCTGAAATGTGGGGCGAGGATTGCCTTCAACCCGTCGAGGGTGGTGAAGCTTTCGCCGTCGCGCTTGAAGCCGCCGATCCATTCATTGCGCGGGGTGTACTCCTCCAGCCAGGTGCAGGGCGTGGCAAGCAGCAGCAGGCCGCCGGGATTGATGCGGCCGGCGATGGCGTCGAGAAATTTGCGCGGGCTGTAGAGCCGGTCGATCAGGTTGGCGGCGAAGACCAGGTCGTAGCCGGTGAAGATGTCCTTCAGGTTGCAGGCGTCGCCCTGGAAGAACTCGACCTTGTCGCGGACCCCGGCGAGGTCGAGTGCGTCGAGTCGTACCTCCTTGTAGCGCACCAGTTCGCCTTCGTCCGCCAGCGTGTAGCGGAACGTGCCCTGTTCGGCCAGATGCACGCCGGTACCGATGAAGCGGGCCGAGAAGTCGATGCCGGTGACGCGCTCGAAGTGACGCGCCAGTTCGAAGGTCGCGCGGCCGGTGGCGCAGCCGATGTCGAGGGCCTTGCGTGCCGGCCGCGTGCCCATGGCCTTGATCGCAAGCTGTGCCAGCGCACGGGGGAAATTCGGCACCCCGAAATACTCGTCGCCGTAGTGGAACTCGCTGTATTCGGAGAGCATGCGGTCGCTCTCGTAGCCGACGGTCGGCGTGGCGGGCGGCGCATCGGCGACGATGTAGCGGAAGCCGGCGTGCTGGAAGAAGTGGCGGCGGAATGCGTAGCGCGAGGCGCGCACGGCTTCGTTGCCGCAGGAAATCCAGGCGCCGCCCTTGAATAGATTATGGCGGTTGTCGAAGGTCGGCGTGGTGAAGTCGTCGTACACCGGGTGGACCGCAAAACCGTCGAAGGGGTAGGTCGGCGTTTCGGTCCATTGCCAGACGTTGCCGACCACGTCGTAGAAATCGCCGTGACGGAAACGGTTGACCGGACAGGACGAGGCGCCATGGTCGAGGTGCAGATTGGCGTTGGCGACCGCGTCGACGGGAAGCTCGGCGAGACCGGCGACAGCGTAGAGCCGGTACCACTCGTCTTCGCTCGGCAGCCGCACCGGCAGGCCGGTGGCGCGCGCCTTCCAGTTGCAGAAGGCTTTTGCCTCGTGATAGTTGGTCTCCACCGGCCAGTCCCATGGCATCGGCACCTCCTCGCACATCAGGCGCAGATGCCAGCTGTCGTCTTTGCGCCGCCAGAAGGTCGGGTGCTGCGCCTGGGCGAAATTGCGCCAGCCGAGGCCTTCCTCCGGCCACAGCGCATCGTCGGCATAGCCGCCGGCCTCGACGAAGGCAAGGAACTCGCGGTTGCTCACCAGATGGCGGGAGGCTTCGAAGGCGGCGACCTCGGCTTCGTGGTGGCCGTATTCGTTGTCCCAGCCGTAGACCGGGTCGTCGAATGGTTTGCCGACGCGCACCGTACCGCCGGCGACGGCGATCAGCGTGTTGGCCGGGGCTTCGCCGCTGTGGCGGCAAGGTGGCCAGTCGGGATGCGGCCTGACGTAATGCAAGGCGTGCTGGCGGATCAGCACCGACGAGGTTTCGAGATGGATGCGCTCGTGCTCGATGCCCATCATCACGATCCAGAACGGGTTCTTCCAGCCCACCGGCAGGGTCAGCGGCGTTTCGCCGATAAAGGCATCCACCACGGCGCGCACTTTGCGGCGGTAGGCGAACACGTCGGCCACCGCCGGCCAGGCGTAGTGGGCGTCGTTGAGATCGTCCCAGCTCATCTCATCGACGCCGACGGCGAACATCGATTCCAGCCGCGGGTCGATGCGCTCACCGATCAGTCCGGCGACGAACAGCTTGTTGATGAAGAAGGTCGCGGTGTGGCCGAGGTAGAAGATCAACGGATGGCGCAGGGAAATCGGCTTCCTGTAATAGGCCTCGTCGCCGACCAGCACCTCGAACAGCGATTCGTAGCGGTCGTAGGTGGCGTGGAAGTAGCGGCGGATTTCGGCGCGCTTGGCCTCGGCATCGTTGCCGGCCAGCAGCGGCGTGCGCGGAAAGAGGGCGGTTGGTGGCGTCATGGGGCGGGCGCGGCGAAGGCGCGGGCGATGATGCTGCGGATGATGTGCAGCCGGCGGTGGAAGAAATGGTCGGCGCCGGGCACGACTACCACCGGTAGTTCCAGCGCTTCGGCCCAGGCCAGCACGTTTTGCAGCGGCACGGTCTCGTCGGCCGAACCGTGGATGACCACGGTATCCGCCGCGACGGCGCCGGTTTCGTAGGCGCGCGCGCCTTCGACGTGGCCGGCGGCGGTGCCGACCAGCACCAGACGCCGCGCCGGGTCGCCGGCATCGGCGAGACGGCGGGCGACGCGGGTGATCACGTAGGCGCCGAAGGAAAAACCGGCCAGATAGAGCGGCAGGGCACCGAAACGCTGCCGCGCCCAGGCGTGCACGGCGAGCAGGTCCTCGGTTTCGAGGCCGCCCTCGTCGTGTTCGCCTTCGGAGCCGCCGACGCCGCGGAAGCTCGGACGCAATGCGACGCAGCCGAGGTCGCGGAACGCGCGCGCCAGGGTGGTGACCACCTTGTTGTCTGCGGTGCCGCCGAACAGCGGATGCGGATGGCCGATGAGGGCGATGCCGCGCGGTTGCTCGAGCGGATCGACGAAGACTTCGATGCGGCCGGCGGGGCCGTCGATCAGGACGTGTTCGTGGCGGCTCATGGTGTGCGCCGGCCTCAGACCTTCAGCCGTTCGACCACCTTGCCGCCGACGATGTGCGAATCGATGATCTCGTCGATGTCCTCGCGGTCGACGTAGGTGTACCAGACCGCCTCCGGGTAGACCACCAGCACTGGCCCCACCTCGCAGCGGCCGAGGCAGCCGGCCTTGTTGACGCGGATGTTCTTCAGGCCGAGATCCTTGCCTTTCTGCTTGGCGTATTCGCGCAATTCAGCGGCGCCGTGGTTGCCGCAGCAGGCTTCGCCCTCGGCGCGCTGGTTGGAGCAGAAGAACAGGTGGTGCGTGTAGTGGCTCATGGGGGCAGGAACGGTGAAAGGTTGTCAGGGATTATCGCAAACTCGCGGGCGTGGAAAAAACGGATAACCACGGGGGGCAGGGGGAAACGGGATCGCCCTGTCTGTTGGGCCAATCCATTCACCGAGGGAGATGCGTTTGCTGCGGTTTATGGTTTCCCCGTGCCCCCGTGGTTTAACCGACGTTTCGGCTTGATTCTGCCGGCGGCGGATATTTGACGGCGTTCTTGGCCATCTTGTCGCGCGCGGCAGCGATCAGGTCGATGCCCAGCACGTCGGCGAGCTCCAGCAGATAGATGAAGGTGTCGGCGACTTCGTCGCGCACGTCGGCGAGTTTCTCCGGCGCCAGGGCGAGGCTCTCCTCGGCCGTGGCCCACTGGAAATGTTCGACCAGCTCGGCGGCTTCGACGATCAGCGCCATGGCCAGGTTTTTCGGCGTGTGGTAACGGTGCCAGTCGCGCTCGGCGCAGAAGGCGCGCAGTTCGTCGCGCAGCCCGGTCAGTGTTTCGATGTGGTCCATGGGTCGCGTTCGCGGATCAACAGCCAGGGCAGGGCGAGGAAGGGCCAGAGTACCGAGACCAGCCGCGTCAGTCCATTGAAATTGAGAAAATGACCGTGCCGCCAGATGGAGGCGGCCTCGCTCAAATAAGGATTTTCCGGCGCCAGGTTGACCAGCACGGTGGCCAGCAGCAGGGCACTGCCGGCCAGTGCCCTGCGCCATGCCGATGGCAGGCGCAACGTGATCGCCAGCAGCACGATGCCGATCGCCAGGCCGCTGCCGTTGCCCGGCGTGAGCCAGTGCAACGACTTTTCCGGAGCCACCAGCAGCGCAGCGGCGAAGCTGCGGATCGCGAGTGCGGCGAACAGCAGTCCGCCGATCATCCAGAGCTTGCGGCCCCGGGCGCGCGGCGTCGGACGCAGCAGGCAGGAAGCGAATAGCCCCAGCGCCAGCATTTTTGCCGCGGCGATGACCGCTTCGATGCGGCTGAAACGCTCGGTATCGAAGTCGAGTGCGATCTCGATATCCAGCAGGTGGCGCAGGTCGCCGCTGCCGAAGAGCAGGGTTTCCGGATTGAGTTGGGTCAGCAGCCACAGCCCGAGCAGCATCAGTCCGGCTTCGCCGCTGCCACCGGCGACGATGTGCTGCACTCGCAGGCTGTGCAGTCGGCCGCCGGAGAGCAGTGTGCGTCCCCAGCGTGCGCCGAGCAGCGCGCCGACCAAGCCGCCGAGGCTGTTGCTGCCGAGGTCGAGATTGGAGGGGACGCGGCTGGGCAGGTAATTCTGTACCGTTTCCATGGTGAAGCTGAGGACGATGCAGATTAGCGTCGCCAGCAGCGCCTGTAGTCGCGCCGTGCGTCCGCGTTGCAGCGCCGGTACCCAGAGGAAGCCGAGCGGCACGTAAGCGATCGCGTTGACGACCAGGTCGAAGGTTGTGAAGTAACGCGGCCAAGCTGCCGTCAGGTAATCCAGCGGCGGCGCGCCGGAATCGCGCCAGCCGGAGAACGGGTGGAGGCTGGCATACAGCGCCAGCAGCGTATAGGCCGCGGCGAGATACAGCGGCAGCCGCGGGCGCGGGGCGTGGACGCCCATGACGGCGCTTGCGTCAGGCCTGGCGTAACGGCCGTAGCGGACTCTTCAGACGCTCGGGGACGAGCTGCGAGAAGTCGATGCCGTCGACGGTGTTCTTCACCAGCAGGCCGAGCTCGGTGTCGCCTTCCATCAATAGCCGGCGGTTGAAGAACAGCGCGTCGGGGTCTTCCTCGCGGGTCAGCAGGGCGATGAAATCGCGCAGCCGGGCGGAGACGGTCAATGCCACCGCCGCGGTGCCGAACAGCGGCTGGAAGCGGCGGCCGTCGTACTTGAAGCGCAGCGTCAGCCCAGCATCCAGCACGCGGATAGCGAAGGCCCGTCCGGCCAGCGGTTCCAGTGTTTCGCGGCTGACGATGCGGCCGAGGCCGAGGTTGAGTGCAGAGACCAGTGCCAGGGTTGGCGGCAATTGCGGCAGGCGGGCGCCGACGCGGGCGATCAGGGCGGGCAGTTCGAATTCAGGCAGTTTCACAGGCGGCTCCTTCGGTGACCAGGTCCAGTCCGGGTTGGCCGAACCAGAAGCCGTTGCATTCTGACGGCCCCAGCGCGCTCCGGGCGGGCGGATGTCCGGCGCAGGCGGCGCGCAGCGCGGCGAGCGTCTCCAGGTTGTCGGCTTCGGGGCTGATGCGCAGCACATCGACGCCGGCGGCCTGCAACTGGGGAACTTCCGGCAACAGATTATAGGTCTTCGCCGACAAGGTCTGGACGCCGTTAAGGACGAGGAAGGGAATGCCTTCGCGGGTGTGCAGCGCGAGGCCCTGCGGGTAGTCGAGGCAGCGGAATTCGCAGGCGTCCTTTTGCAGGTTGAAGCGCCGCGCGGTGAAGCAGCGCGCGGAGTGGGCCAGCGGCAAGCGGCCATGCACGAACACTTCGCTGGCGAGGCCGGGCGGGCATTGCGCCTGTAGGGCCCGCAGCGCGTCGCGGCCGAGTTCGGCCGGCATCACCCAGCGCGTGGCACCGCTGTCGGCGACGATCCTCAGTGTCGCGCTGTTGAAAATATTCAGACCGGGGCCGGCGCAGAATGCCCGTCCACGTTCGGCGAGCAGGCGCACCGCCCCCATTTCGTTGGCCTCGACGCCGAAACAGCCGTCGGCGGCGTCGATCAGCCGGCGCAGCGCCTTGAGGTCGGACTCCGATTCGATCAGGGTCAGCGTGGACAGCACCACCTCCTTGCCGGCGTCGGCCAGCCGGCCGGCCACCGCCAGCCAGTCGTCGAGGCGCAACTCGTGGCGGCGCGAGCAGACCGCTTCGCCGAGGTAGACGATATCCACCGGCGCACTGGCGACGGCGGCATAGAACTCTTCGACCCGTTGTTTGGGCCAGTAGTAGAGCAGGGGACCGAGGGCGAGTTGCATAGGTTTCACTTCCACGGGCGGTGGTAGGCGCCCAGGGTGTGGCTGCTGCCTTCGGAGACCTTGTTCAGGTCGGCCATCCAGCTCGGCAGTGGTGCGAAGCCGGCCGGATTCTTGCGGGCGGCATCGATCGCGGCGCGCCAGACCTTGGTCACTTGGGCGACATAGGCCGGGCTGCGCTGGCGGCCTTCGATCTTCACCGCACGCACGCCGATGCGCAGCAGCTCCGGCAGCATTTCGAGGGTGTTGAGGCTGGTCGGCTCCTCGATGGCGTAATACACCTCGTCGTCCACTTCGAAGCGGCCCTTGCACAGCGTCGGGTAGCCGGCGCGCTCGTCGTTGCCGAAACGGTCGATGAGCAGGCCGTTGAGGCGTGTTTCCATGCCGGCGGCGGTTTGTTCCCAGCGTACCGCGCTGGCCGGCGAGCAGGCACCGTTGCAGTTGGGGGAGACGCCAGTGGCGTAGGCGGACAGCGTGCAGCGGCCCTCCACCATCACGCACAGGCCGCCGAAGCCGAAGACTTCAATGTCGACATCGGTGTGTGCAATCAACTGCTCCACTTGGGCCAGCGAGAGCACGCGCGGCAGTACGGCGCGGCGGATGCCGAAGCGCTCGCGGTAGAAATTGATCGCCTCGTAGTTGGTCGCCGAGCCCTGGACGGAGAGATGCAGCGCGAGCGCCGGATGACGCTTGGCCGCATATTCCATCAACCCCGGATCGGCCAGGATCACCGCATCGACGCCGCACCCGGCGGCGCGGTCGACCGCGGCGGTGGCTTTGTCCCAGTTGCGTACCTGGGGGTAGGTGTTGAGCGCGACCAGTACTTTTGCGCCGTTGCGATGGGCGTAGGCGACGCCTTGGGCGAGGGCGGCCGGGTCGAAGTTGAGACCATTGAAGTTGCGCGCATTGGTTTCGTCGCGGAACCCTGTGTAGACACAGTCGGCGCCGTTGTCGACGGCCGTCTTGAGGGCCGGCAGTCCGCCGGCGGGGCAGACGAGTTCGAGGGCTTGCATGGGGGCGTTGGGGATTTTCGCTGAAGTATTGCAGTATAGAGAGGCGTCGTCTGACACGTATTGAGCCAAATCAAGGCCACTGACCGGCCGGGTTTGGACCCAAGTGCTTGAAAATACGGGTGCCGCCGGCATGGCCGGGCGGCGGACGATGTCACCCCGCCGTTTAGTCGACCAGCGGCTCGCCCGACCCCCAGATCAGGTAAACGATGGCGCCAAAGACGCTGATCGAGGCGCCAAGGAGGAAGGGTGCGTCATAGCTGCCGGTCAAGTCGAGCATCCAGCCGGTAACCATCACAGCGATGATGCCGGGGATGTTGGCGGCGGTGAATGTCATGCCGGAGAGCACGTCGGCGTAGCGCGGGGCGATGTCGAGGCTGTTGATGCCGTAGCCGGACCAGGTTAGGCCGACGAAGCCGAGTGCAAGGCAGATCGCCGCCAGCGCTGTCTCGGGTGTCGTCATCTGGCGCGCGACCATGAGGAACAGGGCGGACCCGATCAGTCCGCTTGCCTGCATGGTCTTGCGCACCGAGGTGGTGCTGATGTGCCGCCGGGTCATCGCGTCCGCGATCCACCCCCCGGCATTGACCAAAATGAACAGGGTGATCCAGGGGGCGGCGGAATAAAACCCGGCCTTCAGCATGTTCATGCCGTAGATTTTGTTGAAGTAACTCGGCAGCCACGCGAGGAGGACATACAGCGTCCACGCGCTGCAAAAGCCGTTCACCATCAGCGCCCACACCGCTGGTTGGGTTAGCAACCGGCGCCATGGCACCGCTCCCGGCGTCGCGTCGCTCGGACGGTCGCGATCGAGCAATTCCAGCTCTTCCCGGCTGATGCGCGGGTGCTGCCGCGGATCGTTGTAACTCGAAGGAATCCATGCAATGGCCCAGAGCACGCCCAGCAGGCCGAAGACGTAAAAAATCGCCTGCCAGCCAAACTGGGTCGCCAGCCAGCCGCTGACGGCGAGCCCGATGACGTTGCCTACCGGTGCGCCGCTGAGCACCAGGGCGACGAAGCGGGAGCGCTGGTGCAAGGGAGTCCAGCGGCTGAACAGATTGAAAACAGAGGGGAACATGCCGGCTTCGCCAACGCCCATCAGGACGCGCGTCGCCAGCAGCACGGGCAATGAAATCGCTGCCGCTAGCGGCGTCAGGAAGGTGAATGCCGACCACCAGATAACGGCGACCGACAGCATGATCTTCCCGCCCAAGCGGTTGGCCAGCCAACCGCTTGGCACCTGGCACAGCATGTAGCCGATGAAAAACGAAGAAAGCACCAGGCCCTTGGTGGTCTCCGACCAGCCGAATTGCTCCTGCATCGCGATCACCGCAACGGAAATGCTGATCCGGTCCAGGTAGCAAATCAGGCAGGCAAAAAAACACAGCGCGAGCAGCGGATATCGGACCGGCAGTTTTCCGACGCCGAGTTGCGCGACGGGCTGATGGGATGTCATCGCGGAGTTTCCTGTAGTGAGTCTGTCTGCAACACGCGGACACTACACTAAACGCCCCGGCGGCGCTTGCCGCCGCCGGGGCTGGGTTTACTGGGCGTGGTGATGTGCCGTTTCCGCCACGTGGTGGGTCTGCGCCGCCGCGTGGTGGCCATGACGCAGGGCGTCGTGAATGTGGGGGTCGTGATGGATCGCCTGCGGCAGCAGCGAACCCAACAGCATGCCGACGGCGGCGGCGATCAGGCCGGCGAACTGGGCCGGGACGAACGGATCCTCGGGGCCGACGAGGAGGATCGAAAGCCACGTGAAGAGGCCGCAGAAGATCGAGACCAGCGCGCCCTGATGCGTGGCGCGCCGCCAATAGACGCCGCAGGCGAGGGGGATGAAGGCCATGACCAGGGTGATCTGGTAGGCGTTTTCCACCATCTTGAAGATGCTGGCCTTTGAGTTGATCGCATACAGCGTGACCAGCAGCGTGAAGACCAGGGTGACGATGCGCATGGTGCGCAGCAGCTTGTGATCGCTCATCGGCCCCATCATGGGTTTGAGCAGGTTTTCGGTGAAGGTGACCGAGGGAGCCAGCAGCGTCGCCGAGGCGCAACTCTTGATCGCCGAGAGCAAGGCGCCGAAGAACATCACTTGGGCGAACAGCGGCGCCTTCTCCATCACCAGGCGCGGCAGGATCATCTGCGAATCGCTGTCGATCAGTTCGGCGACCATTTCGGGGGCGATCAGCGTCGCCGAATAGGCCAGGAACATGGGCACGAAGGCGAACACGAAATACAGGCTGCCGCCGAGTACCGAGCCCCACACCGCGATCTTCTCGCTCTTTGACGACTGGACCCGCTGGAACACGTCCTGCTGCGGAATCGAGCCGAGCATCATGGTGCTCCAGGCGGCGATGAAGCCGATGATCGCCTTGGCGTCGGCCTCCGGCCAGAAGCTGAACTTGCCGCTCTGCATGGCGTGATCGACCACCACGCCGACGCCGCCGACCATGCCGGAAACCTCGCCGCCGATCCACAGCATGCCGATGACGATGATGATCATCTGTAGGAAGTCGGTGATCGCCACCGCCCACATGCCGCCGAACAGGGTGTAGATGAGGATGGTGGACGAGCCGATCCACATCCCGGTGACCTTGCTGATTTCGCCGCCCGAGACGACGTTGAAGACCAGGCCGAGGGCGGTGATCTGGGCGCCGACCCAGCCCAGATAGGAAACGACGATGGCGATGGTGGTGAGGGCTTCGACGCTGCGGCCGTAGCGCTTGCGGTAGAAGTCGCCGATGGTCAGCAGGTTCATCCGGTAAAGCGGCGCGGCGAAGAACAGGCCGACCAGGATCAGGCACAGAGATGAGCCGAAGGGGTCGGCGACGACGCCGTGCATGCCTTCCTTGAGGAAGGTCGCGGGAATGCCGAGTACGGTTTCCGAACCGAACCAGGTGGCGAACACCGTCGCGGTGACCATATAGAACGGCAGATGGCGGCCGGCGACGGCGAAGTCCTTGGTGTTGTGCACCCGGGTGGCGGCGTAAAGGCCGATGGCCACCGAGATCACCCAGTAGATGATGACGAACCAGAGCAGCATCGGGAATTCCTGCACAGTTGAAAAGCGCGCCGATGATGTGCAACGCGGCGGGAGTTCGGGCATTATAGCCAAGCGTTTTCGTTGGAGATCCTGCGCCGTCCGGTCGCAGAGCCAGACCTCCCGTTTCGATGAGGATTGAAGTGACCGATACCGCCCATTACGCTTTCGCCTATCAGCCCATCCTCAGCGCCACCCAGGCGTCGGTGGCGGTGGAACTGATCTATCGCGATGCCGGAGTACCCGCTGAACCGCGCGCTAACGAGGCCGCCGACGCGGCCAACGCGATTCTCAGCGCCTTTGTCCATTCCGGGATCGACGATCTGCTGCGTTTGCGTCGGGCCTTCGTCGCCGCGTCGGAGTCCTTGCTCAAGAGTGACTTGCTGAACCTGCTGCCGTCCGATCGTTTCGCTCTCGAAATCGCTCAGCCGCTGGCGCTGCGGCTGAGCGTGCGCTGTCAGGAACTGCGTGCGCTGGGTTTCCGCATCGTGCTCGATGTCGGTGCGGCGGCAAGCTTGGGCGCCGCTGCCGCACTGGCCGACGTGGTCAAGCTGGAATGCCGGCGGGTGATCGCCGGAGAGTGCGAAACCGTGTTCCGCGAAGCCTTCGCCCACGGCGTGCAGATCTACGTTTACGGCGTCGAGCGGCCGGAGGATTTCGATGTCCTGCGCCGCCGCGGCGTCCATCTCTATCAGGGCTACCATTTCGCGCACACCATGCAGATTCGCGGCGAGCGCGCCGATCCGCGCAAGCTGGCCGTGCTCGATCTGCTCGCCAAGCTGACTGCGGATGCCGACGATCGCGTGCTGGAGGACAGTTTCAAGACCGATCCGGCCTTGTCGCTGCACCTGCTGCGTCTGGTGAATTCCTCCGCTTTCGCTCTGCCGACGACGATCCGTTCGCTCAAGCACGCTTTCGTGATCCTCGGCCGTGCGCAGCTGGCGCGCTGGCTGCAAGTGCTGCTTTACGTCCTCGACGGCAACGCCGGCGGCTCACCGCTGATGGAGCTGGCGTTGCGCCGCGCCCGGTTCATGGAGTATGTGCTGACCTTCCGTACCCATCAAACCCACAGCCTGTTGCAGGACGAGGCTTACATGATCGGCCTGCTTTCGCTCGCCGACGTGCTGATGGGCTGGACCATGGAGCAGGTGGCGACACGGCTCAGTCTGGCCGACGAACTGCGCGAAGCGCTGGTCAACCGCAATCGCCCGCTGGGGCGTCTGATCGTTCTTTGCGAGGCGCTGGAAAAGGCCGACTTCGATGCCGTCGCCGTCGTCGCCGAAGAGCTTCAGTTGTCGCTCGAAGCGGTGACGGCCGCGCAGCAGGAAGCGCTGGTGTACGCCCACCGCATCAGCAGCGGCGGCCAGCAAGCCTCAAGCGAGCAGAAGGACGCCGAGCAGGGTGGCGAGTAAGAGTGCGATTGCGGCCAGCCAGCGATTGCGCTGCCGGGCCTGCTGACGCAGTTCCGTCAACTCGGCGGCGATGCGGGCGGTCTCGTCGCCCGCCAGCCGCTGGTGCAGCAGGCGCGGCAGGGCGGGCAGCAGCGTCGCCCATTGCGGCGCTTCCTTTTTCAGGTTCCTGAACAGGCTGCGCCAGCCCACCTGCTCGCTCATCCAGCGTTCGAGGAAAGGCTTGGCGGTTTTCCACAGATCGAGCTCGGGGTCGAGGTCGCGGCCGAGCCCTTCGATATTCAGCAGGGTTTTCTGTAGCAGTACCAGTTGCGGCTGGATCTCGACGTTGAAGCGGCGCGAGGTCTGGAACAGCCGGAGCAGGATGCGGCCGAAGGAAATGTCCTTCAGCGGCCGGTCGAAGATCGGTTCGCAGACGGCACGGATCGCCGTCTCGAATTCGTCGATTCGCGTGTCGGCCGGCGCCCAACCGGATTCGACGTGGGCTTCGGCGACGCGGCGGTAGTCGCGCTGGAAGAAAGCGAGGAAGTTCTGCGCCAAATAGCGCTTGTCGGTTTCGTTGAGCGTGCCGACGATGCCGAAGTCGAGCGCGATGTACTTACCCTTGTCCACGCCTTCGGTGGCGACGAAGATATTCCCGGGATGCATGTCGGCGTGGAAGAAGCCGTCGCGGAACACCTGGGTGAAGAATATCTCGACGCCGGCGCGCGCCAGGGCCGGGATGTCTACGCCGCGATCGCGCAGCACGTCGGTTTGCGAGATCGGCGTGCCGTGCATCCGCTCCATCACCATTACCGTTTCGCGGCACCAGTCCCAATGCACTTCCGGCACGCTGAGCAGCGCGGAGTCGGCGAAATTGCGCCGCAGTTGCGAGCAGTTGGCCGCCTCCCGCATCAGGTCGAGCTCGTCGTGCAGGTACTTGTCGAATTCGGCGACCACCTCGCGCGGTTTCAGGCGCTTGCCGTCCGACCAGATCTTTTCCAGCAATACCGCCGCGGCGTCGAGCAGAGCCAGGTCGTGTTCGATCACCGGCGCGATGCCGGGACGCAGGATCTTTACCGCGACGTCGTGGCCGCCGTCCTCACTGCGCAGCGTGGCGAAGTGCACCTGCGCCACCGAAGCCGAGGCCACCGGTTCACGTTCGAAGCTCGCGAAGACTTCGTTCAACGGCTTGCCGTAGGCCGCTTCGAGCTGGGCTACCGCCTGCTTTGAAGGGAAGGGCGGCACTCTGTCCTGCAATTTCGCCAGCTCGTCGGCGAGTTCTGCCGGCAGCAGGTCGCGGCGCGTCGACAGCACTTGTCCGAACTTGACAAAAATCGGTCCCAGCGCTTCCAGCGCCAGCCGCAGGCGCACGGCGGGCGGCGCCGACAGGTCGCGCCAGAAGAGCAGGCGCTGCGCCAGCCGCATCAACACGCCCGAGGGTTCGTGTTCCAGGATCATCTGGTCGAGACCGTAGGCAACGCCGACGCGGACGATCTTGGCAAGGCGCAGCAGACGCATGGGGAATGGGCGGCAGGGGAAAAATCGGGAGCGGCGACTTTACCCGCTTTCTCCGTAGCGTGGAAGCCAGCCCGGTATAATCCGCGGCCTTTGCAGTCAGCGTGTTAGCAATGTCCTTCGACCCCAAAGCCCATCTCATCGAACTCCTGCGCGGCGCCCTGCTCAGCGTGGCGCCCGACCATTGCAATTGTGAAATCGTCATCGAGCGGCCGAAGCAGGCGAGCCACGGCGACTTCGCCAGTAACCTGGCGCTGCAGCTGGCGCGTGCGTTGAAGGACAACCCGCGCAAGATCGCCGAGCGTCTGGTGCAGGAGCTGCCGCCTTCCGACTGGGTGCGCAAGGCGGAGATTGCCGGTGCCGGCTTCATCAATTTCACGCTGGCCGCGGCGGCCAAGACCTGTGTGGTGCATGACGTACTCGCCGCCGGCGAGAACTATGGCCGGCGCTCGGCCCTCGGACGCAAGATCCAGGTCGAGTTCGTTTCCGCCAATCCCACCGGTCCGCTGCACGTCGGCCACGGCCGCGGCGCCGCCTACGGCGCCAGTCTGGCGGCGCTGCTGGCGTTCGCCGGGAACACGGTGAGCCGCGAGTATTACGTCAACGACGCCGGTCGGCAGATGGACATCCTCGCCGTATCCACCTGGTTGCGCTACCTCGAATTGTTCGACGAATACGTGCCCTTCCCACCCAATGCCTACCAAGGCGCTTATGTGCGCGAGATGGCGGAACAAGTGAAACTGGCGCACCGCGATACCTACGTGCATCCGGCGGCGGCGGTGCTGGCCGTTGCGCCCGCGGCGCCGGCGCGGCGCGACGACAGCGCCTACACGAAGGAGGAAAAGGAACAACTCGAACTGCATCTCGACGGACTGATCGCCGCCGGCAAGGACCTGCTCGGCGAAGGCTGGTTTACCATCCACGGCCACGCCCTCAACGAGCAACTGTCCGACGGCCGTTCCGACCTGGAGGAGTTCGGCGTCCATTTCGACGTCTGGTTCTCCGAGCGTTCGTTGTTCGACACCGGCATGGTGCAGCGCGCCGTGGCCGAACTGGAGAAGCGCGGCCATATCTACGTGCAGGATGGCGCCAAGTGGTTCCGCTCCACCGCCTTCGGCGACGAGAAGGACCGCGTGGTCCAGCGCGACAACGGCATCTACACTTATTTCGCCTCCGACATCGCCTATCATCTGAACAAGCTGGAGCGCGGCTTCGATAAGGTGATCGACGTCTGGGGCGCCGACCATCACGGCTACATCCCGCGGGTGAAGGGCGCGATGCAGGCGCTGGACCTGGATACGCAAAAGCTCGACGTCACCCTGATCCAGTTCGTCAGCCTGCTGCGCAACGGCGAGAAGGCCTCGATGTCCACCCGCGCCGGCGAGTACGTGACCCTGCGCCAGGTGCGCGAGGAGGTTGGCAACGACGCCTGCCGTTTCTTCTACATGTTGCGCAAGCAGGATCAGGCGTTGGATTTTGACCTGGAACTGGCGAAATCGCAGTCGGCCGACAATCCGGTGTATTACGTTCAGTATGCCCACGCCCGCCTCTGTTCGATGCTGGCGCAGTGGGGCGGCGATCTCAACGGACTGGTGCAGACCGATCTGGCGCCGCTGACCAGCGAGCGCGAACTGGCGCTGTGCGCCCGATTGCGCGAATTCCCCGAGGTCATCGAGCATGCGGCACGCGACTATGCGCCGCATGGCGTGGCTTTCTATCTCAAGGATCTGGCGGCCGATTTCCACGGTTGGTACAACAGCGACCGGGTGCTGGTGGACGACGTCGCGCTGCGGACGGCCCGGCTGGCGCTGGCGCTGGCGGTGCGCCGAACCTTGGTCAATGGATTGCAATTGCTGGGCGTTTCCGCACCGGAGAGCATGTGATATGAGTCGTGATCTGAAACACAAGCCGCAGATGGCAAAGTCCTCCAGTGCAAAGCGCAGCGGCGGCGGCACCTTGCTCGGCGTCTTCATCGGCTTGGTGTTCGGCATCCTCATCGCCTTCGGCCTGGTCTGGTATCTGAACAAGGCGCCGATGCCCTTCCAGGACAAGAGCAATCGCAGCGAGCACCTGGCGCCGGTGGTTTCCGGATCGGGCGCTGTACCCGAACCGCTGCCCGGAAAACCCGGCGACAAGCCGGTGGAAAAACCGCGCTTCGAGTTCTACAAGATTCTCCCCGGCGCCCAGGAGGCGACTCCGGCACCCGCCGCCACCGTGGCGGAAAAGCCCGAGGTCCCGCTGGAGCAGTTCTATTTGCAGGCCGGTGCCTTCCAGAAACCGGCCGATGCCGACAACCTGAAGGCCAAGCTGGCACTGCTCGGCGCCGAGGCCAGCGTGCAGGAGACCGCCGTCGCCGACAAGGGCACGATGCACCGCGTGCGTCTCGGTCCGTATGCCTCGCCCGAGGATATGAACCGGGTGCGCAACCAGTTGGCGCAGAACGGTATCCAGGCCACCGTCGTAAAAGTAAAGGTCGGCGGAAACTAAGCCGCCGCTTTCCCGGTCGAACCCCGCAACTCAACGTTGGAGACGAACATGCGATTCATCAAGACCCTGCTGCTGTGCCTGTCCCTTGCCTTTTCGCTGCCGGTGGCCGCCGACGTGCAGGAGGGCCGTGACTATTCGGTTATCAATCCGCCGGTCAGCACCGACTCGCCGGGCAAGATCGAGGTCAGCGAATTCTTCTGGTACGGCTGCCCGCACTGCTTCCACTTCGAGCCGGCACTCAAGCAATGGGCCAAGACCCAGCCCAAAGACGTGGTCTTGCGCCTGGTTTCCGCACCGCTCAACGTCAATGTGTGGACCCCGGGTGCCAAGCTCTATTACGCGCTCGACGCCCTCGGCGTGGAAGACAGGCTGCGCAACGACATCTTCGCCGCCATCCATACCGATCGCCAGCTTTCGCCGACCGACGAGCGTGCTTTCCCCGCCTGGGTGGCGAAAAAAGGCGTCGATGCGGCGAAATTCTCCGAGGTGTATGCCTCGTTCACAGTACAGAGCAAGGTGCAGCGCGCGATGCAGCTCGGTCAGGCGTATCGCGTCGACGGCACGCCATCGGTGATCGTGAACGGCCGCTACCGCATTCTCGAACCCGGTGCGATGTCGCCGGAACGCTTTGCCGAAGTGGCGACGGCGCTGGTCGCCAAAGCGCGCAAGGACAGCGGCAAGTAAGCTTCACGCCGTGAGCGGCAGCGATCCGAAAACCCGCAGGCAGCCCCTGCGGGTTTTTATTTCCGGTGCCTCTTCCGGGCTGGGCGCGGCGCTGGCGCGGTATTACGCCGGGCAGGGCGCCGAGTTGGGGATCGCGGCGCGGCGCGCAGGCGAGTTGCAACAAGTCTCCGCCGCCCTACAGCAACCGGCCCATATTTATCCGCTCGACGTTACCGATGCGGCGGCTCTGGCTGTAGCGGCAGGCGATTTCATCGCTCGCGTCGGCGTTCCCGACATCGTCATCGCCAACGCTGGCATTTCGGTCGGTACGCTGACCGAGGAGGCCGACGATCTGGCTGCCTTTGCCCGCGTGTTTGCAGTCAATGTGCAGGGGATGGTGAATACCTTCCAGCCTTTCGCGGGGGCAATGCGCCGCCGCGGCTGCGGCCGCCTCGCCGGCATCGCCTCGGTGGCGGGCGTTCGCGGCCTGCCCGGGGCTGGGGCCTATTCGGCATCGAAGGCGGCGACCATCGCCTATCTGGAAAGCCTGCGCGTCGAACTGCGCGGCAGCGGGGTGCAGGTGGTGACGGTGGCACCGGGCTATATCGAAACCCCGATGACAGCGGCGAATCCGTATCCGATGCCGTTTCTGCTACCGGTCGACGAGGCAGCGCGGCGCATTGCGCGGGTGATCGATCGCGGGGACAGCTATGCCGTGGTGCCCTGGCAGATGGGGGTGGCGGCGAAGCTGCTGCGGCTGCTGCCGAACGCTGTTTACGACCGTCTCGCCGCCCGCGCCGGGCGCAAGCCGCGCGGCTTGCCGCGATGAGCTGAGGCCGCCGGCGCTTGGATCAGTCGTTCGCGTCGGTAGCGCGCTCGGCGCAAACTGGACAGGCCGGGTCGCGCGGCACGCGGATTTCGCGCCAGCTCATTGATAGACCGTCGAGCAGCAGCAGGCGGCCGGCGAGCGATTCGCCACAGCCGATCAGCAGCTTGAGGGCTTCTGCGGCCTGCATCGCGCCGATGATTCCGGTCAACGGTGCGAACACCCCGGTGACCGCGCAGCGCAGCTCCTCGACGTTTTCCGCTTCGGGGAACAGGCAGTGGTAGCAGGGCGCTTCGGCACGACGCGGGTCGAACACGGCGATCTGGCCGTCGAAGCGGATCGCGGCGCCGGAGACCAGCGGTTTGCCCTGCTTGACGCAGGCGCGGTTAACCGCGTGACGCGTGGCGAAATTGTCGCAACAGTCGAGCACCACATCGGCGCGGGCAATTTCGGCGTCCAGCCGTTCGCCGCTGAGCCGCTCGGCCAGCGGAATTACGGTACACGCCGGGTTGATTTCGGCCAGCCGTTTGCGGCCGGACTCGACCTTGGATAGGCCGACTGCGTCCTCGCGATGGAGAATCTGCCGTTGCAGGTTGGTCAGGTCGACCGTATCGCCGTCGGCCAGCGCCAGCCTGCCGATGCCGGCCGAGGCGAGGTAGAGCGCCGCCGGCGAACCCAGGCCGCCGGCGCCGATGACCAGGGCACGGGCGGCCAGCAGTTTTTCCTGGCCCTCGATATCAATCTGCGGCAGCAGGATATGGCGGCTATAGCGCAGGAGTTGGTCGTCGTTCATGGCAAAACACCCCGCCGCCGCGGGGATTAGCGTTCTTCTCGCAGGTCGGCAGGCGTGTCGTCGTGGTCGCCGTGGAGATGCTGGTCCCAGGCCTTGGAGTAGATCTCGTTGGATTTCTTTATCAGCCGCTCGGGCTGACGCATGTTGCGCAGCTGGGTGTCCTCGCAAAAATACACGATGGCCCGTGAGAGTTGGGTGACCAGCGAATTGTCGAGGTGAAAACCCTGACGGATGAGGGCCGTCTCCAGGCCCTGTAGCGTGTATTCGCGGATATCGTAATGCACCGTCAACGCGTCGTGATGATGGCCGGGATCGACCGACAGGCCTTCGAGGCCGGCGAGCAGCAGGCGCGCTTCCTCGACTTGCTCTGGGCGGGCATGATCGAAGCGAATTTCACGTTGCTTCATTTCGCCCGGGTGCGGATCCTGTAGGCCTGAGCGATCCAGCCCGCGCTCCAGGTCGCGTAGCTGGCGGGCTTTTTCCACCGACATCTTGCCGCGGGGTTTGCTGTCCGGCATGGCTATTTTTTAGGAATCAACTGCCAGGCCTTGAGCAGACCGAGCGCCTGCCCGAGCTGGTAATCGTTTTTCGAGGCGAATTCGATCGGTTTTTGCGGTTCCTCTTCGCCTTCGCCTTTGCTCTTCTTTGGCGACTTGCCAAGTGCACCGGCCGTATCGCGGGCCGCACCCTCCTTGTCGTTTTCCAGATGACGATTGAGATCGGCCTCGCGGATGCGCTCGTGGGCGGAGCCGCCGTTCGCTGTTTCCTCCACGATCACGTCGGGGACGATGCCCTTGGCCTGGATCGAGCGGCCGCTGGGGGTGTAGTAGCGCGCCGTGGTGAGCTTGATCGCGGCATTGTTGGACAGCGGCAGCACCGTCTGCACCGAACCCTTGCCGAAGGTCTGGGTGCCCATTACGACGGCGCGCTTGTGGTCCTGCAAGGCGCCGGCGACGATTTCCGAGGCCGAGGCCGAGCCGCCGTTCACCAGCACCACCAGAGGCACGCTGCGGCTGCCGGCGGGCAGATCCTTGAGCACGTCGCCGCGGCCGCGCTGGTAGTCCTCGGCGATGGCCAGGAATTTGCGTTTGGCATCGTCGGTGCGGCCGTCGGTGGACACCACCAGCGCTTTCGGCGGCAGGAAGGCGGCGGAGACACCGACTGCACTGTTGAGCAGCCCGCCCGGGTCGTTGCGCAGGTCGAGTACCAGGCCGCGCAGGCCTTCCTCGGGTTTTTCGGCATAGAGCTTTTCCAGCGCCTTCACCAGATCGCTGGTGGTTTCTTCCTGGAACTGGGTGACGCGGATATAGCCGTAGCCGCTTTCAAGCAGCTTCGACTTGACGCTTTGCACCTTGATCTTGTCGCGAACGATGGTGATTTCCAGCGGTTTGGGTTCACCCTTGCGCACCACAGTGAGGCGGATCGAGGTCTTCGGCTTGCCGCGCATGCGTTTCACTGCCTCGTTGAGGGCCATGCCCTGCACCGGCGTGTCGTCAAGCTTGACGATGAAGTCGCCGGCCTTGATGCCCGCTTTGTAAGCCGGGGTGTCCTCGATCGGTGACACCACCTTGACGAAACCGTCTTCCATGCCGACCTCGATGCCGAGGCCGCCGAACTCGCCCTGGGTGCTGACCTGGAGATCCTTGAAGGCGTCGGCGTCAAGATAGGAGGAATGCGGGTCGAGGTTGGAGAGCATGCCGCTGATCGCGTTGGTGATCAGCTTCTTGTCCGGCACCGGCTCGACATAGCCCTGCTTGATGGCGTTGAATACGTCGGCGAAACTGCGCAACTCTTCCACCGGCAGTGAGGTGGAGGGCGGCGCTTCGTCCTTGCCGACGGCGGAGAAATTGAGGCTGATGAGGACGCCGACCACGACGCCGACGCCGACCAGACCGAAACTACGCAGCTTGTTACGCATGAGGAAATGTCTCTGGGATATGGATCAGCGCAAAGAGGCCCATTTGAGCGGGTCGAAGGGTTGCCCTTGATACCTGAGTTCAAAGTATAAACCCGATTCATCGCCCCCACCGCTGCTGCCCGCGGCGGCCACGGCCTGGCCGGCGCGGACGCTCTGCCCGGTTTCGCGGAACAGCGACTGGTTATTGCCGTAGATGGAGAGAAAGTTGTCGCCGTGATCGATGATCAGCAGGTTGCCGAAGCCGCGCAGCCAGTCGGAGAACACCACGCGTCCCGGCGCTACGGCGAGCACTTCGGTACCCTCGGCGCTACGGATGAACAGGCCTTTCCAGAGCCCCCCTTCCGGCCTCGGCTTGCCGAAGCGACCGAGGATTTCGCCCTTGATCGGTAATCTCAGGCGGCCCTTGAGTGCGGCGAAGTTGCCGATATAGGCCAACTCTGAGGCGTTCGGCGTGGCGTCGACGCGCAGGCCGGGAGCGTCTTCCGGTACCGGCGTCTTGCGCGCATGGCGTTGCTTCGGCGGGCTGCGGACGATGCGCGAGAGGCCAGCCACCAGTTTGGCGAGGCGCTTCTCGTCGTTGCGCAAGGTGTCGATTTCCCGTCGCTGGGCACGGATCGCCCCGGCGATGCGACCGAGCACCGCCTGCCGCTCCTTTTGCTTCGCCACCAGCGCGCCGCGCTCGGTCTGCTGCTGCCGCTCGATGGCAGCAAGTTGCTCCGCCTTGTCGCGCCGGGCCTCCGCCAGCCGTTGTTTCCGTGCCAGGGCCTCGCGCAAGCGACCGAGCATCTGCGCCTTGGCACGCGACAGGGCGGCGAGGAAATACTGGTCTTGGGCGATGCGATTGGGATCCTGGCCGGCCAGCAGTAATTGCAACGCGTCGGTTTCGCCGTGCAGATAACGGCGATAGAGCAGGTCGGCCAGTTGCCGTTGCTGAGTGCCGATCTGTAGGCCGAGGGCGTCCGATTGTTTCTCCAGCAGGCCGATCTCTTCCTGCGTCGCGGCACGATTTTCGCCCAGCTCGCGCAGCCTGCGATTGGCGGCGGAGATCGCCGATTCGGCGCTGCGCAACTGGTCGGCGACGCTGGTACGGGATTGCTCCGCTTTGCCGAGTTCGGCGCTGAGGGCTTCGATGCGGCTGCGTAGATCCTTGAGTTCGCCGCGCTTGGCGTCTGCCGGCGCACCCAGCGCCGGCAGTGCCAACAGCAGAAAAAGCCATGCAACCGCGGGGAGTGCTAAGAGTCCGTGGCGAACCGAATATTTCGATGTCCCGGTGTTCCCCGTGGCCAAGGCTTTCAAGCTTTCGCTTTCCCCTGCGCTGCGACGGCGGCCTGTGCTGCCTTGATGGCTTCCGGGTCACCCAGGTAGTAGTTGCGGATCGGCCGCAGGTTGGCGTCCAGTTCATAGACCAGCGGCTGGGCGGTGGGGATGTTGAGGCCGACGATGGCCGCGTCGGAGACGTCGTCAAGGTACTTGATCAGCGCCCGCAGGCTGTTGCCATGGGCGGCAATGATCACGCGCTTGCCGGATTTCACCATCGGGGCGATGGTTTCGTGCCAGTAAGGCAAGAAACGCTCGACGGTGTCCTTGAGGCATTCGGTGCGCGGAAACTGCACGGCCGGGAGGCCCGCATAGCGCGGGTCGTCGGGGGTCAGGCGCGGATCGCCGGCTTCCAGCGCGGGGGGCGGTGTATCGTAGGCGCGGCGCCAGATCAGCACCTGGTCATCGCCGAACTTGGCGGCCGTTTCTGCCTTGTCCAGCCCCTGTAGGGCACCGTAGTGGCGTTCGTTGAGGCGCCAGGAGTGATGCACCGGAATCCACATCCGGTCCATTTCCTCTAGCACCGTCCACAACGTCTTGATCGCGCGCTTCAGCACCGAGGTGTAGGCGATGTCGAATTCGTAGCCTTCCTGCCGCAGCAGCTTGCCGGCGGCGAGGGCTTCGGCCTGACCTTTTTCGGTGAGTCCCACGTCGGTCCAGCCGGTGAAGCGGTTTTCCAGATTCCACACGGACTCGCCGTGGCGCATGAGCACGATTTTGTACATGGATGAGGTTTCCAGGAGATTTGAGCGGGAAGTGCAGCGAAACAGCGACGAATTTTAGAGCCTATCGCCGGCGATCGTCGCGTAGCGCGGATTTTACGTGGCCGATACAATATAATCATTCCTTAATATTCACTTTGCCCGACGCCAAATTCGATGTCCCACGCCGTTCGCAGCCTGGCCAGCAAACAGAAGCAGATCGAGACCGCAGCGCATGCGCTGAAGGCCATCGCCCATCCGCTGCGGCTGAAGATTCTCTGCGTGGTCGGCGATGAAGAACTCTGCGTGCAGGACATCGTCGAAGCCGTGGGCACTTCGCAAAGCAATATTTCGCAGCATCTGGCGATCCTGCGCGACAAGGACGTGCTGCATACGCGCAAGGACGCCAATCGCGTTTACTACCGGGTCGCCGATCCGCGCACGCTGCAATTGGTGACCATGATGCGCGAAGTTTTTTGCGGCGACTGAGTTCGCCGTTTTCGATTTTTCATAAGGGCAGACAACGATGGTCGAGTTTTTGCAGCAGAACGTTTATCTGGTGATCCTCGCCGTATCCAGCGGCGGCATGTTGTTGTGGACCAGCCTGAGGGGGGGCGGCAACGGAATTTCGCCGGCTGCGGCGACGCTCAAGATCAACCGCGAGAACGCGCTGGTGATCGACGTGCGCGAGTCCGCGGAATGGTCGGCGGGGCATATTCCCGAAGCGCGCCATTTCGCCCTTGGCCAACTTGAAAAGCGGCTGCACGAAATCGACAAGCACAAGGATCGCCCGCTGATCGTCTGCTGCGCCAGCGGCGGCCGTTCGTCTGCGGCCGTGGCGACGCTGAAAAAAGCCGGTTTTGCCCAGGTTTTCAATCTTGCCGGCGGGATGGCGGCCTGGGCCGAGGCCAGCCTTCCAGTCACCCGCAAGTAGAGGAGTTCCTGCATGGCCAAAGTGCTTATCTATGCGACCGCCGTTTGCCCCTATTGCGTGCGCGCCGAGCAGCTGCTGCGCGCCAAGGGGGCGACGGAGATCGAAAAGGTCCGCATCGACCTGGAGCCCGCGCGCCGCGAGGAAATGATGGAGCGGACCGGGCGGCGCACCGTGCCGCAGATCTACATCGGCGACACCCATGTCGGCGGCTGCGACGACCTTTACGAGCTCGATCGCAAGGGCGGGCTGGTCCCGCTGCTGGCGGCGTAACCCGGCGCGGCCGGGGCGGGTACAATCCGCGGCTTCCCACTCACCCAGCTAGGCCCTACATCATGAGCGAACAGCAACAGCCTTTCTTCAATATCGAAAAGCTCTACGTCAAGGATCTTTCCCTCGAAGTCCCGAATACCCCGAACATCTTCCTCGAACAGGAAGGTCCGTCGATCGAACTGGAAATCCAGAGCGGGGCAAAGAGTTTCAATGAAGGGCTGTATGAAGTCGTGCTGACGGTGACTGTCACCGCCAAGCGCGAGGAAAAAATCTTTTTCCTGGTCGAAGCTGCGCAGGCCGGCATTTTCCGTGTCGGCGGCGTGCCCGAAGAGAGCATGGCGCCGTTGCTCGCCATCGCCTGCCCGAACATTCTGTTCCCCTATGTCCGCGAGACCGTTTCAGACGCGGTCAACCGTGCCGGTTTCCCTCCCGTGCTGCTTGCTCCGGTGAATTTCGAGGCACTTTATCAGCAACGTCTCGAAGCCGAAAAAAATGCTCCGGCGGCTGGCGAACCGACGCTGCAATAACCGACTGATGCGTGTCGCGCCCTGGATCGCGTTGCTCGCCATCGCTCCCGCGGCGTGGGGGCTGGATTTCCGTTCGGCGGCCGAACCGGCCGTGCTCTACGAAGCGCCCTCCGCAAAGTCGACCAAGCTGCTGGTGATCGCCCGGCAGACGCCGGTCGAGTTGATCGTCAGCAACCCCGACGGCTGGAGCAAGGTGCGCGACGCCAAGGGCGCACTGGCGTGGATCGAAACCCGGATGCTTTCGCCGCGGCGCACTCTGTTGGTAAAGGCCGACAAGGCACAGATTTTCACTCGGCCCGACGACAAGGCTGAATTGGCGTTCGAGGCCGAAAAGGATGTCGCGCTCGACTGGGTCGAGTCCGGCCCATCCGGCTGGGTGCGAGTCAAGCACCGCGACGGTCAAGGCGGTTTCGTTCGCGTCACCCAGGTCTGGGGCCTGTGACCGGGACGCAGCGCCGCTTGAAAGCATTCCCATGAAACTCGCGGTACTCGGTGCCGGCGCCTGGGGCACCGCGCTGGCGATCGCTTTCGCGCGTCAGCATCCGACCTGCCTGTGGACCCGCGACGGCAAGCAGGCCGCAACGATGCAAGCTGAGGGCGAGAATGCCCGTTACCTCCCGGGTCAGGTCTTCCCTCCCGGTTTGACGGTGAGTGCGGACAAGAGCGTATTTGCCTGGGCCGAGCTGGCCCTGGTGGCGACACCCGTTGCGGGGCTGCGCGCCACGGTTTCAGCGCTCACCGAAATGGCGCCGGCGCTGCCTTTTCTCTGGCTCTGCAAAGGGCTAGAAGCGGAATCCGGCCTGTTGCCGCATCAGGTGGTGGCGGAGGTGGGCGTTGCCGTCGCCAACGGCGCACTGACCGGCCCCAGTTTTGCCGACGAAGTCGCCCGCGGCCTGCCGGCGGCGGTGACCCTGGCCGCCCGCGACACCGAGTTTGCCCGTACCACGGCGCAGGCCCTCAACGGCAGTCGCCTGCGCATCTACGCCAACGACGACCTGATCGGCGCCGAAGTCGGCGGCGCGGTGAAGAACGTGCTGGCCATTGCCAGCGGCATCAGCGACGGCCTCGGTCTTGGCCTGAATGCCCGCGCCGCGTTGATGACGCGCGGCCTGGCCGAAATCACCCGCTTCGGCATCGCGCTCGGTGCACGGCGCGAGACTTTCATGGGTTTGGCCGGAATGGGCGACCTGATCCTCACCTGCACCGGCGACCTGTCGCGCAACCGCCGCGTCGGTCTGGCACTCGCTGTCGGCCGGCCGCTGACGGACATCACGCGCGAATTGGGCCACGTCGCGGAGGGCGTGTCGACCGCCCGCGAAGTGCAGCGCCGCGCTGCCGCATTGGGCGTCGATATGCCGATCACCGACGCCGTCTGTGCGGTACTCGAAGGCCGCATGAGCGCGCGCGAGGCAGTGGTCAATCTGATGGGCCGCGATCCGCGGGTCGAGTAACCGTAGCGGGCGGCAAATCTTCGGGGCCGGCCTAGACTCCGCCCGCAAACCCGGTTTGCCGCCAGGCCTCGAAGACGGTCGCCGCGACGGTATTCGACAGATTGATGCTGCGGCAGTCCGGCATCATCGGCAGGCGGATGCGCTGTGGCGGGGCGAATTCCTCCAGCACTTCGGGCGGCAAGCCGCGCGATTCCGGACCGAAGACGAACGCATCGCCGTCGGCGTAGCGCGGCTGGTCGTGACGGACGCTGCCGCGGGTAGTGAGCGCGAACAGCCGTTGTCCGGCCAGGGCGGCTTTGCAGGCGGCCCAGTCGGGGTGGAGGCGCACGTCGGCGAACTCGGCGTAATCCATGCCGGCGCGGCGCAGGTGTTTGTCGGCGATGCTGAAACCGAGCGGTTCCACCAGATGCAGCCGGCTACCGGTATTGGCCGCCAGCCGCACGATGTTCCCGGTATTGGGGGGGATTTCCGGCTGATATAGGACAATGTGGAACATGCGGCGGCTGGTAGGCTGAAAAAAGCTGCGGCCTGTATTTTCCCATTTCAACGGCCGCTCGTTGATCAAGATGGAGTTGCGATGGCCCGTCCGGAAAAAATCCGCCTTGGCGACCTGCTGATCCAGCAGGGGCTGCTCACCGACGAGCAGCTCAAGCTATCCCTCGACGAGCAGAAGCGTTCCGGGCGCAAACTCGGGCGGATTTTCGTCGATGGCGGCTATGTTACCGAGGAGGGTATCTCCAAGGCGCTGGCGCGTCAGTTGCAGATTCCGTTCATCGATTTGCGCACCTATCCGCTGAAGGCGGAACTGATTCAAAAACTGCCGGAGGCCCAGGCCCGGCGCTTCCGCGCCATCGTCCTCGAAGACCGCGCGACCGGCCTGCTGATCGGTCTTTCCGACCCGACCGACCTGGCCGCCTACGACGAGCTGGCGCGCATCCTGCGCCGCGACATCGAGTTGGCTGCGGTGACCGAGACCCAGGTGCTGGCAACGATTGACCGCACTTATCGCCGCACCGAGGAAATTGCCGGTCTGGCCAAGGAGCTGACCAGCGAACTGGGTGATATGCCGGTGGAGTTCGGTGAAATCCTCGGTCTGTCCACCGGGCAGGAGGATGCGCCGGTCGTCAAATTGCTGCAAACCGTGTTCGAAGAGGCCTTGCGCCTGCGCGCATCGGATGTGCATATCGAGCCGCAGGAAAAATCGCTGCGCATCCGCTTCCGTATCGACGGACTGCTGCATGTGCAGACCGAGGCCGACTACAAGATCGCCACGGCGGTCGCCTTGCGCCTGAAGTTGATGTCCGGCCTGGATATTTCGGAAAAGCGTTTGCCGCAGGACGGACGCTTCGTCATTCAACTGCGCAATTCGCCGGTCGACGTGCGTATCTCGACCATGCCGACGCAGTTCGGCGAGTCGGTGGTGATGCGTTTGCTCAACCAGAACACCGGCCTGCTCAGCCTCGACCGGCTCAACATCCCGCCGCGCATCCTGGAGCGTCTGCATCAGGCGGTGCACCGGCCGAGCGGCATGGTGCTGGTCACCGGCCCCACCGGTTCGGGCAAGACGACCACGCTCTACGCGGTGCTCAACGAGCTCAACAGCACAGAGAAGAAGATCATTACCGTCGAAGATCCGGTCGAATATCGCTTGCCGGGGCTCAACCAGGTGCAGGTGCATGAAAAGATCGAGCTGAGTTTCAGCCGCGTGTTGCGCACCGCGCTGCGGCAGGATCCGGACATCGTGCTGGTCGGCGAAATGCGCGACCAGGAGACCGCCGAAATCGGCATGCGCGCCGCCATGACCGGCCACATGGTGTTGTCCACCCTGCATACCAATGACGCGCTGACCACCCCCATCCGCCTGCTCGATATGGGGGTGCCGCGCTACATGGTGGCGCTGTCGCTGCAATTGGTGCTGGCGCAGCGCCTGGTGCGGGTGATCTGCGAAAGTTGTGCCCAACCGTATCAACCGACGCCCAGCGAGCGGGAATGGCTGCGCAGCGAGCTGCACGACCGGGTGGATGCCCAGCGCTATTCCCACGGCCCCGGTTGCAGCCACTGCAACGGCACCGGCTACCAGGGGCGCACGGGAGTGTATGAAATGCTGGAAATGACCAATGAAGTCGTTCAGTCGGCCAACAACGACGACCCGAACGCCTTCGTCCAGGCGGCGAAGAAGCAGATGGCCGGCAATACCCTGCGCCGCGACGCCGTTCGCCTCGTTCTTGCCGGCCGTACCACGGTCGACGAAGCCATGCGCATCAGCAATCAGTATGAGGATTGAGGGCGTGAGCCGTCAGCCGTCTGCGGTCTGCGGCTCCTTCCGTTGTACCGTGCCCCCGGCCTTCGTCGCCCCCCGCTGCCATGCCTAACTTCGCCTACAAGGGCCGCGACGCAGACGGCAAGATGGTGCACGGCGTGCTCGACGGCGCCGACACCTCAATGGTGGCTGGGGCGCTGGTCGCTCAGGGCATTACACCACTGGACATCCATGAAGCGCCGGGCGGCGGGCGCGGCGTTTCTCTCGGTAGCAAAGTCGATTTCTTTGGCAATCTGTTCAAGGAGCGGATTGCCCACGTTGACGTCACCCTGTTCACGCGCCAGCTGTACACGCTGCTGAAGGCCGGCGTGCCCATCATGCGGGCGCTGATGGGCCTACAGGAATCGTCCAACAAGCCGGCGATGAAAGAGCTGATCCAGGATGTACGCGGCAGCCTCGACTCGGGGCGCGAACTGTCGGTGTCCTTCGCCCGCCATCCGAAAATATTCACCTCCTTCTATATTTCGATGGTGCGCGTCGGCGAGATGTCCGGCATGCTCGAAAACATCTTCCTGCGCCTGTTCCATCACATGGAGTTCGAGCAGTTCATGCGCCAGCAGGTGAAGGCAGCGCTGCGCTACCCGAGTTTCGTCGTCGCCGCCATGGCCGTGGCCATCGTGGTGGTGAACGTTTTCGTGATCCCCGCCTTCGCCAAGGTGTTCGAAGGCTTCGGTGCCGAGCTGCCGTTCATGACCCGCGTCCTGCTCGGCTTTTCAAAATTCATGGTGGCCTATTGGTGGCTGCTGTTGCTCGGCGTCGTCGGCGCCACATTCGCTTTCCGCACCTGGATCGGTACCGTTGTCGGGCGCTTACAGTGGGACGAGTTCAAACTCAAGATACCGATTGCCGGCAAGATCGTGCAAAAGGCCACCCTGTCGCGCTTCGCCGGCAGCCTCTCGCTGGCGTTGCGCAGCGGCGTGCCGGTGGTACAGGCCATGTCGGTCGTGGCACAGACCGTCGACAATGACTTCATTGCGCGCAAGGTGGATGCCATGCGCGACAGCATCGAGCGCGGCGAAAGCGTGTTGCGGGTGGCCATTGCCTCCGGCGTGTTCACCCCGGTGGTGGTACAGATGGTCGCCGTCGGCGAGGAGTCGGGCGCCCTCGACGACATGATGCAGGAAGTGTCGGAAATGTATCAGCGCGAAGTGGAATACGAACTGAAGACCCTCTCGGCGCAGATCGAGCCGATTCTCATCGTGTTCCTCGGCGTACTGGTGCTGATCCTCGCTCTGGGTATCTTCCTGCCGATCTGGGACCTCGGTAAGGTCGCTACCGGGAAGCATTAGCCGATGCGCACCGGGCACCGCAACCGCGGATTCAGCCTGCTCGAACTGGCGGTCGTATGCGGGATCGCCGCCCTGCTGGCGGCGGCGCTGATCAGTTCGCTGCTGCGCTATCAGGGCATCGCCGAAAAAGAAGTGGTGGATGTGACGGTGCGCCAGATACGCAATGGCTTGCGCATGGAGGTCGCCCAGCTGTTGTTGCAGGGGCGACAGAAACAGGTGCCGGCGCTGGTCGAGCAGAACCCCATGCTCTGGCTGGGGCGCCGGCCGCAGGCGTATCTCGGCGAGCCGGCCGCGCCGCCCGCGGCCGACCGGCGCGGCTGCTGGTATTTCGATCCGACGCGCAAGGAACTCGTTTACCGGCCGCAGTCGTCGGCCTACCCCGGCGTCGCCGAGGGTGCCGAACTACGCTGGAAAGTCGTGCCGTCGGGCAGCGTCGACGCTGGGGTGAAGCTGGTCGAAAGCGGAAGTGCGGGCGGAATGTGAGTCATTTTTCCGCTCTTTAGACATAAAGTTATGTTCCAATCTGCCGCAATAGAGGACAATCTAGGGAAAATCCTAGCTACCATGAATATGGTCAAACGCTTCCGACACGCCGGTTTTACGCTGATCGAGCTCATTATCGTCATTACCATTGTCGCCATCCTGGCGGCCATGGCATTGCCGCGGTTCATCGACGCCCAGCGCGATGCGCGGGTGGCCAAGACCAATGCGATCTTCGGCTCGGTGCGCACGGCGGCGATGCTGGCCAAGTCGCGTTGCGAACTGGACAATTCGCCCAGCTCGAATGTGACCAATCCGTGCAATCCGAAGTCGAACAGCAGCAACGTATTGATGGAGGGCGCCGGGGTGTCGATGGTTTACGGCTATCCCGCGGGCACCTTGTCGGGCATCGAGGTGGCGGCACAGATCAACGTCACGTCGGACGGCCTCTCCCGCGTGATCTCGGGGACCGGGCTGTACTACAACGTGACCGGCGGGACGGATCAGACGTGCAGCATCTATTACACGCCGGCGGTATCGGCAACGGGGACGGTCACCGCTCCGGTGGCCACGGTGGATACAACAGGTTGTTAACGCGATTTTGACTTGTGGAGACTGACATGAAACAACAACAGAGCGGCTTTACCCTGATTGAACTGGTGGTGGTGATCGTGATTCTCGGCATCCTGGCCGCGACGGCGCTGCCAAGGTTTGTCGACTTCAAAAGCGATGCGGCGCAGGCGGCGGTGGAAGGGGTTGCCGGGGGCTTGGCGTCGGCGAGTTCGATTAACTATGCGGCACGCGCCATGAACAAGACCGTAACGCCGGCATCCCTGAGCGGCTCGGCTGGGCAGGTTTGCACTACTGCGGCGCTCGGTCCGTTGCTTACCACTGGCGCGCTTCCCGCGGGTTACGACGTTTCGGGTACGGGCGACTGTGATGACGGTGCGATTACCTGCTCCGTTACCGAACCGTCGTCAAGTGCAACGGCTACCGCAGGTCTGACTTGCTATAACTAAATAAACGCGGCGCAGTAGCGGGTTGGCGGGGCGGCCTCGGCCGCCCTTGTCGTTTCTGACAGAGACTGATGATGTTGGCCAAAAGAGGCTTCACTCTCATCGAACTGGTTGTGACGATCGTCATACTCGCCGTTTTGGCGGTAACGGCGCTGCCGCGCTTCGCCAAGCGATCCGACTTCGATCAGACTGGGTTCCGCGATCAGGTCATCGCCAGCCTGCAATATGCGCGCAAGATCGCCGTGGCCAGTCGGCGCAACGTTTGCGTCACGGCCAATGCTGCGCAGATCGGGTTTCAGGTCGATCCGCAACTGCCCGAAACCGGTGCGCCGCTGGATTGCAATACCGATCTGGTCATTCCCGGACGTGGCATCAGCACCATCGCCACGCCGGCGGATGTCACGCTGTCCGGAACGGCGAGCTTCCATTTCGATCCGGCCGGCCGGCCGCTGTCGGGTACCGCCGCGATCGGCCCCAGCTATACCGTCTCGGGGCAGACGGTCACCGTCGAGCAGGAAACCGGCTATGTACACTAGCCGGTGCCGCCCCGGCTTTACGCTGATCGAACTGATCGTCTTCATCGTTATCGTCAGCGTCGGTCTGGCGGGCGTGCTGACGGTGTTCAACACGGTGACGCGCAGCAGCGCCGAACCGGTGCGCGACAAGCAGGCGCTTGCCGCGGCCGAAGCGATGCTGGAAGAAGCGCTGAACAACAATTTCGCCAATCCGGGCGGCGGCTATACCCCGGCCGGCTGCCCGGCAACGGCAAGCTGCGACCGGGCCCGGTTCGACGATGTGGACGACTACAACAACTACGGCAGCAATTCCGCCGGCACCCTTTGTGCGGGAGCGGATATCGGCATCAAGGACTTGACCACGGCGGCAACCGTCGTTCTGCCCGGCTACGATCTGACGGTGGTCGTCGCGGTGCCGGGGGCCAGCTTCGCCGTCGGGGCCGACTCGGTCACTGCGGCCAATTACCGTGTGGTCACCGTCAGCGTGACCGACTGCCTGACCGGCAACGACTATTCTCTGACCGGCTACAAGTTCAACAATGACTAAGTCGCGCGGATTCACGCTGGTCGAAATGATTGCGGTGATGGTCATCATCGGCATCATCGCTGCCGCGGTCGGGGTGTTCATCGCCAGGCCGGTCGCCGGCTATGTCGATGCGGTGCGCCGCGCCGCGCTTTCCGATCTGGCCGATACGGCCCTGCGCCGCATCGGCCGCGACGTCCGGCTGGCGGTGCCGAATTCCGTACGCGTAAGCGGCAACACCTTCCTCGAATACATTCCCACCCGCGACGGCGTGCGCTACCGGGCCGAAGCCGATGCGGGCGGGGGCGGCGACATTCTCGATTTCACTCTTTCGGCCACCGAATCCACGTTCGATATCTTTCCGGTCAGCGCGGTAGCGGCCACTGCCGGCGATTTCATGGCGGTGTTCAATACCGGCCAGTGCGATCCTGCCGGCTGCGCCGCCGCGTGTACCCTCAGCGGCGGGGCGAATGCCTATCAGGGCTGCAACCGCCGCGTGCTCAGCGCGGTGTCGGCGACGGCCATCGGCTTTTCGGCCACCGCGCTGCCGCTGCCGTTCGATTCACCGGGCCATCGGGTGAACTTCGTTCCCAGCAGCGGTCCGGTCAGCTACGCCTGCGAAGGCGTGGGTACGGTCGGCGGCAACGGCACCGGTACGCTGCGGCGCTATACCGGATATGCAACGGGCAGCGGCGGTTGGAATGCCGCGGCACAGCCGACGCCGCCTTTCGGCGGCGGAGCCACCAGCGCGCTGCTGGCCGACAGCGTCAGCGCCTGCGCGTTCACGTACCTGCCCGGGGTAACGCAAACCAGCGGCTTGGTCACGCTGAGCCTTACTCTCACCCGTGTGTCCGAGTCGGTCACGCTCTATTATGAAATCCATGTGGACAATCAACCTTAAGGAAACGCTGATTAAGTACCCCACCGTTCGGGCTCTGAAGGGCACACGTCCCTGCGGGACGAACGGACTTGTTCAGTCCTTCCTTGATCGCAAACAACGCGGTTTCAGCATTCCCGCGGCGATTTTCATCATCGTCATCCTCGCCGCGCTGGGGGCATTTCTGGCAACGGTGGGCGGCACCCAGCAACTCGGTCATGCGCAGGACATCGTCGGCGTGCGTGCCCTCCAGGCGGCGCGCAGTGGTGTGGATTGGGGCGTACATCAAGTGATCAATACAGGGACGTATCGTACCGGCTGCGATGGCGGCAGCGCCAGCGCAACGCTGCCGGCGCTGGCCAATATGGACGGCCTGACGGTGGTGGTCGGCTGCACCAGCAGCGCCTACAGCGAAGGGGCCAGCACGCTGCATTCGTACCAGATCACCGCTACCGCCTGCAACAACCCCACCTGCCCGAACACCGCAGCGGGGTTGCCCAATCTCTACGTCGAACGGCGTGTCGTGACGCTGGTGACGAATTGAGAATGCGATGATGATTTTTCCCCTTGCGCGTGGCGGACGGCCTGCCCTGCTCCGGTTTTGCTTCCTGCTGTCGGCAGTGTTGTGTCTATCGGCGCAGAATCCGGCGAATGCCGCCGTGGCCTATGCCAATCGCGGAAACACGGCGACCGGCACGACTTCGCTCTCGGTTGCTTATCCTAATAGCATTGCGGCCGGTGACTTGCTGGTGCTGGCGGTCGGTAATAAATACCCGACCAACGGCCCAGCTACGCCGGCTGGGTGGACCCTGGTTGGGCAGGGCTCGGGCGGCCTCGGTGCCGCCGGGGCCGACAGCGGGCAGGTGTATTCGACGGTTTTCGTCAAGCAGGCGGCGGGAACCGAGTCGGGCAGCCTGGCGCTGACCCTGACCTCCGCCAATACGTCGATGGCGCGGATGTTCCGCTACACCAAGAGCGCGACGATGCTGTGGGACTACGCCGCCACCAGCGGCGTTGACAACACCGCCGGCACCGGATGGTCGGTGACCGGCGCGGCGAATCCCGGCATTACCGCCGGCGACGTGGTGTTCGTGGCTTCCGCTATCAACGGCAACCGGGTGACCAACTGGACGGAAGCTATTTCTGCAACCGGTGTCACCGCCTGGGGCGCCGTGACCGAAGTGCAGGATGCGGCAAGCGGTACCGGCGACGACATGAGCCAGATCGCCTCGTCCCATCCGGTCACCACCGGTACTGCCAGCGCAGCTCCGGTTTACACCATGACCGGCAACAACGGCACAGCCAATGCGAACAGTCCCACCGGCGCCTCGATCATCCTGCGCCTGCGGGAAATTCCGGCAACGACTACGCTCGCCACGGGAACCGACCCGGCGGCGGCGACCATCGCGCCGGGCGCTGCCGCTACGGATGTCGACCTGTTCACCCTACAGACCAACGGCGGGACTGAAGCCGTCACTGCGGTGACGGTGAATTTATCTACCCACAACGGTATCGCGCGGCTGGCGATCACCAATAACGCCGGCACCGAATTGGGCTTTACCACATCGCCGGTGACCGGGTCGAACACCATCACCGTCGCCGGCCTGTCGGCGACGACAGCGCTCACCACATTCAAAGTGCGTGTGACCCCCTTGAGTCATGCCTTGATGGTTGCGCCGCCGGGCGCCGCCTACGCCATTACCGCCCCGGTGACCGCCTGGGCAGGGGTGAATACGCATACCGGCAGCGATACCAATGTCAACGCGCTGACCATCGACAATCTCTCGCCCGCGGGCGCTACGTCCGTCAGCGGCTGTACCGGCAACGGGAAAATCGGCCTCAACTGGACCACATCCGCATCCGGCGATTTCGCCACCACCAGCGGTTCGGTGATCTATCGCTGGGTGGCGGCGAGTGCGGGGAGCGAAGTGCCGGCCGAAGGCTCGATCCCGGCGGCGGGCGACGCCAACGGGACGGCAGCGGTCGCCTGCGTCATTTCGTCGGCAGCCTCGACCGCCCAGTCGAACATTATTGACGGCAGCGGTGGGAGCGTTGGGTGTACAACAACAGCGCTTACCAACGGGCAGCCCTATACCTATAAAGTTTTTCAGAAGGATACCAACGGCAACTACGACGTCGGCGTGAGCCTCGGTACGTTCACCCCCGCGACCGGAGCGTCTACATTCACCAGCCAGACCAGCGGCAACTGGAACACCGTGGCGACGTGGACCGGCAGTTGCGGCGGTGGCGTTCCGCAAGCCGGGGACAACGTCGTGATTGCCAACGGGCACACGGTGACGCTCGACGTCAACACCCCGACGCTGAACGATCTCACCGTCAACTTGGGCGGCACGTTGACCAACGTCGCGGCCAATACCCTCACGCTCAGTGGCGCGTTGAACAACGCAGGTACGTATTCCGGCGGCAGCGGCGCAGTGACCCTCGGCGGAAACTTCACCAACAGCGGGAGCTATTCGGCCGGCAGCGCCACGACCACCCTGTCTGGCTATTTCAGCAATAGTGGAACATTCACCGCCGACACCGGTACCTGGGTATTCGGCGGTTCGGTGGCGCAGAGCATTACCGGTGCGACCACGTTCTACCGCCTGACCTTCAACAATGCCGCCGGTGTTGCGGTGGCCAACGACGTTACCGCCAGCAACATGCTGACGCTGCAAAGCGGCATCGTCAGCACTGGCAGCAACATATTGACGGCCGCGACCGCTTGCCCCGGTGGCGTGAGTTTCACCAGCGGCTGGGTGGCCGGCTACCTGCGGCTGACCTTCCCCGCGGGCAACGTCACCTGCAACTACTATGTAGGCAGCGGATCGACCTATGCGCCGATTGCGGTCAACATGAACTCGAACGGCGGCACCCTCACCGGCGCCACCATCGGCAACGAGGATCCGAACATCGCCACTTCCGGCATCGACGCAACCAAGGATGCCAACCGCTACTGGATACTCTGGAGAAGCGGCGACACCCTCGACGCCATCAGTTACGGCGCCACGTTCACCTTTACCACGGGCGATTTGGACATCGGATCGACGCCCACCAGCTTTGTCGTCGGCAAGTACGCCGCGGGAGCGTGGACCCTGCCCACCCCGGTGACGGCGTTGGCGTTGTCCACCGGGGTTTCGAGCCTTTCCGGACCGCTGACCGGCACGACGAACTTTGCGGTCGGCGAAGTGCCGCCCTCCTGCAATCCGCCGTCGGACCTGACGGCGGCCTATCCGACCATTACCTTCACCTGCGAGTGCGACAACTTCGGACGCGGCACGCTGAATCCGTCCACCATTTTCGGCGGCAACTGGTCGACCTCCACCAGTTCGGGCAGTTTCGGTTTGCCGCGTATCGTCAATTCGGGCTATCTGCGGCTGACCGACAACTCCGGGTCCGTTGCCACCGCGGCGACGGTGCCCGGGACATTCCCCGCTGCGGGCAACCTGATTTCAGTTGAGTTCAGACATTACGCGTACAGCGGGTCCGGCGCCGACGGTGTTGCCCTGACGTTATCCGACTCGGCCTTGACGCCGACTCCCGGGGCGTTCGGTGGCTCGCTGGGTTATGCGCAGAAATCCAATCCCGGCTCCGACTGCACCACGTCGGGCGGCTGCCCGGGTTTCAACGGCGGTTGGATCGGCATGGCCATCGACGAGTACGGCAATTTCTCCAATAACACAGAAGGCCGCACGGGCGGCACGGCGCCGGGTTTCCTGCCCGACTCGGTGTCCGTCCGCGGTTCCGGGTCGGGGCAGACCGGCTACCCCTACCTGGGCGGCACGGTTACTCTCACCACTCCGCATGGGGTCGATAACGCCGGCTCTGCGACGGCTTCTTACGGCGATCTCTACCGGATCATCGTGGACGCCCGCAGCTACACCTGGAACGGCAGCAACGGGAGCAATACCTTCGTCGAGATCAAGCGCGACACCAGCGGTACCGGGGGTAGCTTTTCGACGCTGATTCCCTCGTTCGACGCCTATGCGGTGAATCCAGCGCAGGCGGCCGTCCCGGCCAACTGGCGGCTCTCCTTTACCGGCTCCACGGGCGGTGCAACGAACATCCACGAAATTTCCGGCCTGAAGATCTGCGCCCAGGCGTTCTCGCCGCCGGCCGGATTTCTCATCCAGGTGGACAATCTGACGCCCAGCACGTGCACCACGGTGGCCGCAGGCAAGCCCATCGTTACCGTTAAAGCGCTCGACAGCAATGGCAATGTAGTGACTACCTACGACAAGACGGTAACTTTATCGGCGACACTCGGCGCCGGCGGTACCGGTGGTGCCTCAGCGGCGGTATGGAGCCTGAATGCCGGAAACGGAACGTTTACCGCACCGAACCAATACACCTTCGTTGCAGCGGATCAGGGTGTCGCCAAGTTCCAGCTGGTGGACTCTTCGACCCAGAGCGTCTACATCACGGTAACCGAGAACGGCGGCGGTATCGCCTCGTCGCTTTCCACGCCGGTGGTTTTCAGCGGCGCTTCGTTCGGCGTGACGACCGCGGATACCTTTCTTCCCGGCGATGTGCCGGTGGCGGGCCGCCCGCATCTGATGACGATTACCCGTGCCAGCGCCTGCGGCACCGATACCACCTACAGCGGCAGCAAGACGCTCGACGGCTGGTATACCCCGGTCAGCGGGGATCATCCGACCGGTGCTGTGGCTCCGCAGCTCTGTGCTCCCAACGTTGCGGGAACCTGCCTGCCGACGACGGGCGCCTGCCAAACCTTGTCGATCGCCCCGCCGAGCTTGTCGGCGGCGAGCAATTTCATGCCGGCGCTGACCTTCAGCGGCGGCACGGCGAATTTCTGTCTGGTGACCGCCGACGTGGGCAAGTATTCGGTGAGCCTACGCGACGACTCCAACATCGCGTCGCCGATCATCGGCTCGACCACCAGCCTGACGGTGAGGCCGTTTGCACTGGCGGTGAGCGGCGTGGCGCAGGGGGCGACGAGCAACCCCGCCGGCACCGCCAGCTCGGGCAGCAAGTTCATCGCCGCCGGCGACACCTTCCAGGCGACGGTCGGCGCCTATCTGTGGAACTCGGCGGCCGACAGCAATAGCGATGGCACGCCCAACGCCAGCCCGACTTTGAACCAGCTCACCGCCAACGGTGCAACGCCTTCCTACAGTTGGGATACGTCGCTGGTCGCGGGCGGTCCGTATACACCGGGTGCTGGCGTGCTCGGCGTGTTGTCGCCGACCACTGGCCTGTCCGGGGTCTGCCCGAGCAATTCGCCTAACTGCTTCACCAGTGGCGTTGCCATACCCACCGGCCTGACCTATTCCGAAGCCGGCAGCTTTACGCTGACGGCGCAGGCGACGAGTTTCCTCAACACTTCGGGAACCAATCTGTCGGCCTATATGTTCGACAGCGCGGGCAATTACCAGTCCGCAGGATTGACGGTGGGCCGTTTCCATCCCGAGCATTTCGAACTTGCCAGCGGCAGTGCGGCGACGAATGCCTGTTCTGCGGGTAGCTTTACCTATATGGGGCAGTCGTTCGGCGTGGATTACCAATTGATTGCGCGCAACAAAGTGAACCAGACCACGACCAACTACGACAACGACACGCGCGGCTATCCGACCGTAGATCCGCTGCTGGTGGCGGAAGACGGTGCGGCGGCCAATCAGGGTAACGATCTGACGGGGCGGCTGGGCGTCACGGGTACGCCGAAGTGGGTGCTCGGCACGCATACAGTCAGCTCCGGCGGGCTTTACAACAATGTAACGTTTGCTCGCAGTACGAGCGTCGACGGCTCTTTTGAGGCGCTGGCCCTGGGGGTAAAGATGGTCGATACGGACGGTGCGGTGATTTCCTCTCCGATCCGGGACATGAATGCGGCGAGCGCCGGTATCTGTACCGCCTCCACCACCCCGGCGTGCGATGCCAAGCAGATCGGCTCGACGCTGCTGCACCTGCGCTATGGCCGCCTGCATCTTGCCAACAGCCTCGGTTCCGAGCGCCTGCCCCTGGCGGTCTACGGACAGGTCGAGTATTTCAACGGCAGCGGCTGGACGATCAATGCGGACGACAACTGCACGACGCTCAGCGCCCTCGGCGGCCCGGCGGCGGGTCTGCCGCTGACGCCGTCGGGCAGCACCACGGCCCGATGCAATATCGGCGCCTTGGCCTGCACGGTGGCCAACGGAGCCGCCTGTAATGCCGCCGCTTCGATTGCCGCGGGGAGCTTGGGGCTTTGTTTGACGGCGCCCAATGCCGCGGGCTATGTCGACTTTTCGTTCGCTCCGCCGGCCTGGCTGCTGTTCCCCACCATGGCCAACAATGTTGCCGCTCGCGCCACCTTCGGTATCTACAAAGGCAACAATCGGGTGATCTACCGTCGCGAGCGTTACTGATTGCCCGAGCAGGCGGTGATTCGGGCCCTAATTGATAGGATTTTCCCTACCTTCCTTTTGTATCGATCCCAGAGTCGGTGCGTATGCTTTGCGTGGGTTATTGAACAAAGCATAAATAGGGAAAATGTTGCCTTTCGGCAAGCGCAAGCAAACGGGATTGACCGCGGTCTGCCTCTATCCGGGACGGATGGATCTGGCACGCGTGCGCTATCACGAGGGCTGGCCGCGGGTCGAGATGCTCGAATCCTTCGAGCGGCAGGGCGACGATGTCCAGGCGCTGACGCGGTTGCGAAAAAAATTTTCCCTCGATCGCTGTGCCTGCACCACCCTGGCGGTTCAGGGCGACTATCAGTTGCTCCAGGTCGAGGCGCCGAATGTCGGCTGGGAGGAAATGAAAGCCGCCGTGCGTTGGAAGATCAAGGACATGATCGACTTCCCCGTCGAGCGGGCGACTGTCGATGTGCTCGATATCCCGGTTTCGGCCAGCGGCAACCGCGGCCACTCGGTGTTTGTCGTGACGGCCCGCAACGATACGCTGGTACCGGTCATTGGCTTGTTCGACGCCGCTGGCGTGGGACTTGAAATCGTCGATATTCCAGAACTGGCCCAGCGCAATCTGGCGGCCCTGTGCGAGGAAAAAGACCGCGGCCTGGCGCTGCTCTGCCTTGACGAGGCCGGTGGGTTGCTCACGTTCACCTATCGCGGCGAGCTCTATATGGTGCGTCGAGTCGAGATCGGTATGTCGCAACTGGTCGAGGCCGGTGAAGAGCGCCGCGCCCAGCTGCTGGAGCGAGTCGGCCTTGAGTTGCAACGCTCACTGGATAATTTCGACCGCCAGTACAGTTTTATTCCGTTGAGCAAGCTGCTGCTTTCGCCGGGTTCCGCCGCGACGATGCTGTGCAGTTTCCTCGGCGACTATTTGTCGATGCCGGTCGAGGTCATGGATTTGGCCGCGGTGATGGACATCGGCGGCATTCCAGGGTTGGACCAGGTGGCGCGCCAGGCGCAGTGCCTGCCCACCCTGGGCGCGGCGTTGCGTCCGCAGGGCGGTACGCCATGAGCCAGCAAATTAATCTCTTCAATCCGGCGCTGCGTCCCAAGCGGGAGCTGGTCTCCGCTGTCAATGTGGCGATTGCCAGTGCCGTTAGTCTGGCGGTCGTGGCCGTCGTCGGCAGCGGCGCCTCGACGCTGGCGCAGCACGCGCGTAACGAGGCGGCGGCCGCCAGTGTTGCGCTCAAGGCGGCGCAGGAAAAGGTTACCCGGCTGAGCCAGCAGGCCTCGGGCGCGAAGCCCAGCCCGGCCTTGCTGGTCGAGCTGGAACGGGCTCGCACTCAGGTGCAGACGCGCGAAGAAGTGCTGGCGAACCTACAGCAGGGGATCGGTGCGGGCAGCGGCGGTTACGCCGACATCCTGCGCGCTCTGGCACGTCAGTCGCTCAGTGGAATCTGGCTGACCGGCTTGAGCATGGGGCCCGGCGGCGGCGGGTTGGAACTGCGCGGGCGGACCCTGGATGCCTCACTGCTGGCCGATTACGTGCGACGCCTGGATGGCGAAAAAGCCTTTGCCGGTCGCACGTTCGCTGCGTTGCGCATGGATCAGCCGAAGCCGGCCGAGCCCGCGGCCGCAGGCAAGGTCGAGCCTGTGCGGGCCGAACCGGCCTATCTGGAGTTCGTGTTGAGTTCCGAAGTCGAGGCGGTCGTTGCCAAGGAGAGCAAGTCTTGACTGAGCTGTGGCGAAAATACCAAGCCTGGTTCGATCGGCGCGCGCCGCGGGAACGGAGCATTCTTGCGCTGACCATCCTCGGCTCGATACTGCTGCTGGGTGTTGACTATTGGGCCGGCCCGGCATTCAGCGAAGTGCGCAAGCTGGGTGCCCAGGCAAAGCAAAATCGCCAGACCGCCAATGAACTGGAAGCCCAGATCCCGCTGTTGCAAATGCAGGTGAAGGATCCGGACGCTTCGACCCGGCTCTCGCTGGATCAACTGAAGAAGCAGATCGCCGAACAGGAGCCGCGCTTCAGAAACGTCGAGCGCAGCCTGGTGGCGGCCAACAAGATGCCCGAGTTTCTCGAAAGCATCCTCGCCCGCAACCGCGCCCTGCAACTGGTGAGTCTGCATACGTTGCCGCCGGTACCGGTGATCGAGCGCGCGCAGAGCGGCGAAAAAAAGCCCGCTGCGATGCCGGCAGCGGGAGCCGAAGCCAATCTCTACAAGCACGGAGTCGAAATACGCCTCGCCGGCAGCTATCGCGACCTGATCGCCTATCTGAGCGAACTGGAAAAGGCGCCGCAACAAGTGATCTGGGGGGCGATGGACATCTCGGTGGCGGAATATCCGCGTACGGTACTTGCACTCACCGTGTATACCCTCAGCCTGGATAAAGCATGGCTCACCCTCTGACCGCTTGGGGCCTGCTGCTTTTCGTGCTGCCTGCCTTCGCGGCGGAGGACGACACGCTGCCCGACCCAACGCGGCCGCCGCAGCAGGTGGTGAAAGCCGCCGAAACGGCCGGCAACAAGCCGGTCGCCGCCGCGGTACTGCAATCGGTGATCCTGCGCGCCGGAATGAAGCCGGCGGCGATCATTGCCGGCGAACGCATCGAGTTGGGCGGCGACTATGGCGGCGCGAAGCTGGTGAAAATTTCCGAGCGGGAAGTCGTCCTTGAGGGCCCATCGGGAGTGGAAGTGCTGCTGCTGACGCCGGCGGCGCAGAAGCGGGCGGTAAAGCCGGAGCCGGCAGGCAAGAAAAAAATGCAGCGGGAGACGGTTCGGTGAGGCGCCGTTACCCCCGCGCCGTCCTGGCCTGCCTTGCGCTCGCGCTGGCTGGATGTGCCGGCTCGTCCGCGGTCAAGCCGGGGGTGGTGCAGGAGGCGATCCAGCAGGAAATGAAGCAGGCGATGACAGCCAAACCGGCGCCGGCCGTGGCTCCGCCCAATCTCGATATGTCGCTGTTGCCGCCTTTGCAGCTCGATCTGCCGCGCCCGGTAAAGCAGGGCGACCTGCGCTTCGACCTGGCGGTGCAAAACGCGCCCGCGACCCAAGTGTTTATGGGCATCGTCAGCGGCACGCCGTACAGCATGCTGGTAGGGCCGGAAGTGACGGGCAATCTCACCATCAATCTGAAGAACGTGACGGTGAAGGAAGCGCTGGAGTCGATCCGCGAGCTCTACGGCTACGAATTCCGCATCCAGGGTACGCGCATCACGATCCAGCCCAATACCTTGCAGACGCGGGTGTTCCAGGTCAATTATCTGGCTGGCCGACGCATGGGTACGACCGATACGCGGCTGACGGCCAATACGGTCACCACCTCGGGCGGCAACAGCGGTGCGCCATCGAATACATCCACCAACACGGCGCCCGCGTTGCCCGGTTCGAGCGGATCGGGAAGCAACAGCGGAGCGAGCAGCGGTAACGGCGGTTCGCGGGTGTCCACCACCATCGATTCCGATTTCTGGAAAGATCTCGACAAGGCGCTAAATACTATCGTCGGCAGTGCGGAAGGGCGCAGCATCGTGCTCAATGCCAGTTCCGGCGTGATCGTGGTGCGGGCCCTGCCGTCCGAGTTGCGCAACGTAGAGACCTACCTCAAGGCGACGCAGCTGGTGATCGAGCGCCAAGTGATGCTGGAAGCGAAAATCATCGAGGTCTCGCTCAACGAGGAATTCCAGTCCGGCGTCAACTGGGCGGCATTCCGCGGCAGCCGCAGCAACCGTTCGGCCTTCGGCGTGGTGGGCGGCAACACCCTGTTGCAGCCCAGCGGCGGTAGCCAGGGTTCGCCTGCCGGCGCACTGCTCAATTCCGACGGCACCGGCATCGTTACCGGCGTCGGTGGCGCGATTTCCACTACGGCGCTCGGTTCCGGCCTGCTCGGTCTGGCTTTCCAGACGCCCAGTTTCGCTGCCCTGCTCAACTTCCTCGAAACCCAGGGCAGTGTGCATGTGCTGTCCAGCCCGCGTATCGCCACCATCAACAACCAGAAGGCGGTGCTCAAGGTGGGCAGCGATGATTTCTACGTCACCAATATCTCAACGACAACGACGACCGGTACCGGCGCTACCACGACTTCGCCGACGGTGACGCTACAGCCGTTCTTCTCCGGCATTTCGCTGGACGTCACGCCGCAGATCGACGACGGCGACCACGTGATCCTGCACGTCCATCCGTCGATCAGCACGGTGACGGAAAAGACCAAGACCATCAATCTCGGTACCTCGGGCGGCAATCTCGTGCTGCCGCTGGCGTCCAGCGCGGTAAACGAGAGCGACAGCATCGTCCGCGTCGAGGACGGCTATATCGTCGCCATCGGTGGACTGATGAAGCAGAAACAGACCTCGGACAAATCGCAGTTGCCCGGTGCCGGCGATGCGCCGGTGGTCGGCGGGTTGTTCGGCCAGCGTTCCAGCGGCCTTACCAAGAGCGAGCTGGTGATCCTGATCAAGCCCACCGTGATCCGCGACGAGACGGGCTGGCAAAACGATCTGGCGGAGACCCAGAACCGCCTCGGAACGCTAGGGAGATAGCATGTACCTGCCCTTCTTCGGCCTCAACGAATTTCCCTTCGGCATCACGCCCGACACCAGTTTCCTGTTCGCCGCCGCCGGCCATGAGGAAGCGCTTAATACCCTGCGTCTGGCGGTCTCCGGCGGCGAAGGTTTCGTCAAGGTGACCGGCGAAGTCGGTACCGGCAAGACCCTGCTCTGCCGTCGTTTTCTGGCCTCCCTCGGCGCCGAGACGGTCACTGCCTACTTGCCCAATCCGATGCTGGAGCCGCGCACGCTGTTGCTGGCGATTGCCGAAGAGTTGAATATCCCGCTGGAAAAGTACGACTATCAGTTCCACTTGCTCAAATACTTCAATCAGGCGCTGATGCAATCGGCCGCCGAAGGCAAGCGTGTGCTGGTGTGCATCGACGAGGCGCAGGCGATGCCGCTCGATACGCTGGAGTCGCTGCGCCTGCTGTCGAATCTGGAAACCGAAAAACGCAAGCTGATGCAGGTGGTGATGTTCGGCCAGCCGGAGCTCGATGTGAAGCTGGCTGATCCGGCGGTGCGCCAGCTGCGTCAGCGCATCGGCTTCGAATACCGCTTGCGCGGATTGGATCGGCGCGAGGTCGAGCATTACGTAGCGCATCGCCTGCGCGTTGCCGGCCATCGTGGAACGTCGCCGGTATTCTCGGCGGCGGCGTTGCGGGCGCTGCATTCGGCCAGCGGCGGTACGCCGCGGGTGGTCAATATCCTCGCCCACAAATCGCTGCTCTCGGCTTTTGGTGAAGGCAAGGAGCAGGTCGGCCTGCGCCACGCCATGCAGGCTGTTCGCGACAGTGCCGGCATCGTCAAGCCGCTGGGCGGCTGGTGGAGGCTCGCCGCTTGAGCTTGCTCAACAAGATGCTGCGCGATCTCGATGCCCGTCGCGCCGGCGAATCCGAGCGCAAGGGGCTGCCGCGGGATCTGCGGCCGCTGCCGCCACCGCAGAACCGCGCCCGACTGCTGCCCGGCCTGCTGGTGGCCGCCGCGCTTATCGTCGCCGGCGGTTATTGGGCGATGACGCGCATCGGTGCTCCGGCGCCGGCTGCTTTTATCCCGCCGTCCCCGCCGCGGGCGATGCCGGAGGCGGCTCCGCCAGCGGCGCCTGATGCCGTTGCGCCGATGCTGTCCGCGGCGGAAAACCCGCCCAAGTTGCGGCTCGACCCGCAGTTGGCTGCAAAGCCGCCGGCCGCGGTCGAGCCGAAGCCGGACAAGCCGAAGGCGTTGCCGACCCTCGCCGCCGAATCCGCCACCCTGCTCCCGAAAGCCGCTGCTCATTCGTCGCCCAAAGTGGAAAAACGCGTCGCCGGCGAGAGTCCGCTGACCCAGGCGGAAAACGAATTCCACCGTGCCCAGGGGTTGCTGGCGCAGGGGCAGCGCGCCGAGGGGGAAGCGGCGTTGCGTCAGGCACTGGTCCTGAGCGGCCTGCATGCGGCTGCGCGTCAGACACTGTTCGCCCTGCTGGTCGAGGATCGGCGGATCGACGAGGCCCGCGCGACGATCGAGGAAGGGTTACAGGTGTCGCCGGCGCAAACGGTCTGGGCGATGAATCTTGCCCGGCTGTTGATGGAGCGCGGCGACAATGCCGCCGCGCTCGATATTCTTCAGAAGACCTTGCCGTATGCGCGGCAGAATGCCGAGTTCCGCGCCTTCTGCGGTACCGTGCTGCAACGCCTGAATCGCGCGCAGGAGGCCAGCGAGCACTTTCAGGCCGCCTTGCGCATCAATCCGTCGGAGGGGCGCTGGTGGCTCGGTCTGGCGCTGGCGCTGGAAACCGTCGGTCATGCTGCGGAAAGCCGCGAAGCCTATGCGCGTGCCAAGTCGGTCGGCAATCTGCCGGCGGATCTGGCGGCTTATGCCGAACGGAAAAGCCATTAATCAGTGAGTCGGACCGGCAGACTTGCTGTGCGTCTGCATCTGGCGCGGTGCCGTTGCCGAAAGTCTTGCCGCCACGGCCTGGGCCGTTTCCGCGAGTGCCTTCGCCTCCGGCATTGCGGCGGTTTCGCTGGCATAGGCCTTGGCCGCCAGCGCAGCCTGCCCAGGATAAGCGGCCAATGCGCGCTTCAACTGGCGCTGCGCTTCTTCCGGGTCGTCGGCCAGCGCATCCAGCAGCGGACACTTGAACACGATTTGGGGAATCGGCGCGAAACGGCGGGCGCTGCTGCAGACATAGCGACGATCGGCGACATGGTCGCGCACCGGTTGCATGATCGCTGCGAAGACAAGATTGGCCTGCGGCGAGAGCAGCGAGTTGCGGTGCAGATCGAGCAGCGTATCCACTGTCGTCGGCCAGTCGAGCGGCTTGCCGTCGCCGAGGCGCTGCCAGTTCATCAAGCGTTCCATGCGCGTGTAGTCGTCGCGCAGGGTGCCGAGGATGAAACTGCCGAGAATCAGGATCAGAGTGAAGGCGGCGAGTCCGCGGCGGCCGTTGGCGAGTCGCTGGCGGCCTTCGTCGCCGGCGCCGAGCAGCAGCGCGAACGGGCCGAGGAAGAAGGTGTACCAGAGTGGGTATTCGAGCATGGCGTGCAAACCAGTGACCAGCAGCAGTGCCGCTAGCCACCAGCGCTCGGGCGTCCACCTGCGGCGGCAGAAGCGCAGCAGCCAGAAGGCGGAGAGAGCTAGAACGGCCAGCGTCAGCGGCGCACCGAATTCGAGCAGCAGTTGCAGCGCCAGATTGTGGGTATGTTCGGCCACCGGCGGTTGCGCGCCGCTGGCGAAGCGTTCGCCGACCTGAAAGTATTCTCCCGGCGCGGCGCCGACGCCGTGGCCGAGCCAGGGCGCGTCGCCGATCCGTAGCAGTGCGCCCTGCCACAATTGCAATCGGATGCTCGGGGTGGCGGCGTCCGCATAGAAACGTTCCAGCGTGCCGGCGCCGGGCTGCGCGAGTAGCAGCGGGCTGGCGTAATGGGCACCGATGAGGCAGGCCAGCGCGATGGCCGGCAGCGCCAATCCGTTGACGAACAAGGTTCGCATCCGTTCCCGTGCGCCGGCCTGCCTCAGCGCCAGACCGCCCAGTGCGGCTAGCGCCAGGGCGTAAAGCAGGGCACTGCGCGAACCGGTCAACGCCGAGGCGGCGATCAGGATGGCCAGCGCTGCCAGCAGCGCCGGGCGGTGGATTTTTTGTCGCGCATGCAGGTAGCAGGTTGAGGCGATCGCCAGCCAGAGATAGTTGTTGAGGTGGTTGGGTTGCCCGAGGTTGCCCCAGGGCATGCCGCGCCGCGGAAAGATCCAGCCGTGGCCGTATCCGGCATGCTGGATTTGCAGCACCATGACGATCGTTTCCAGCAGGGCGCCGGCGACGAAGGTGGCGGCCAGTCCGTCCGCGAGGAAGGCCAGGCCGCGCCGCTGCGCCAGATCTTGTCCGAGACTGGCCAGCAGCATCGCCCAGAGCAGGTAGGCGGCGAAGGTGAGCCCCTGCTCGACGAAGGCGATGCGCCCGAAAAAATACTGTAGCAACAGTGCGCCGAGCAGCAGCAGCGGGATCAACAGCACGGCGGGTAGCGGGTAGCGCCGCCAGGCCGAGGGGCGCAGGAAGGCCGCGGCGCAGGCGGCCAGGCCGAATACCGCGGCCCACCATTCGGCGAAAAAGCTGGGGATCGGGTTGTAGTGATGGGCATGCTGGAAGGGGACGATCGCCATCGCCGCCAGCAGTAGCATGACCAGGCGGTCGAGCCAAATTTCGCGGGTTTCGCGGAGCGGGGCGTTCATGGTTTCAATGCCCGGGCGCAGACCCAGTTGGCGACGTGGGCTGCGCCATGGTTTTTCAGCGTGCGGGCGAATTCGTCAAGCGTCGCGCCGGTGGTCATCACGTCGTCGATCACCGCGATGCGTTTGCCGCTCAGGTCGATGCGGCATTCGAAGGCATGGCGAACATTGCGCCGCCGCTTCTTCCACGGCAACGTAGCCTGTGCGACGGTATCGGCGACGCGCAGACAGCCGTCCAGCGAAAGCGGGATGTCCCAGCGCCGCGCCAGCGGCCGGGCCAGTTCCACCGCTTGGTTGAAGCCGCGCTCGGCGAGCCGCTGTGGCGACAGCGGCAAAGGGATCAGCAGGTCGGCGGCGGGCGGCGACAGTTCCTGTAGCGCGCGGGCAAAAAAATCCGCAACAGCGAGGCGATGGGCGTATTTCAGCGCATGGACCAGCCGGTCGAGCGGAAAGCCGTAGCGCCAGCGTGCGACCGTCGCGTCGTAATGCGGTGGCTGGGCGAGACACTGGCCGCAGACGCTGCCGCTGGGGACTGGCAGGGCGCAGCGCGGGCACTGCGGATCGTCGAGCAGGGGCAGGCTGCGGTTGCAGGGTTCGCAAAGCATCTCGGCGCCGGCCGCCGCGCCGCAGAGCAGACAGTCCTGTGGCGGCAATAGGCGTAGGCCGATTTGGCGTAGCGCCTTGGTTGCCGTCCAGTTATTGGACAATAGCTACCCCTTTCGCGATAATTCCGATCCTTTCGATTGTACCCAGCAGGATCCGCCATGACCGCCACCGCCAGCAAAATCGCCTCGACGCCCGCCGTTCGATCCTCACGTAGCTGGACGACCGCTGAGGTTGAAGCCCTGTTGGCGCTGCCCTTCTTCGAGCTGC
>Ga0172380_10000362_pt1 | contig 92078 bp, 100 predicted proteins | sample Leawe162metaG_FD_119747 | JGI IMG/M metagenome (GOLD analysis project Ga0172380, IMG submission 119747) | Leachate microbial communities from a municipal landfill in Southern Ontario, Canada - Leachate well 162 metaG | ecosystem: Engineered > Solid waste > Landfill > Unclassified | place... | reverse complement strand
TTTGAAGAGAAAAATCGATATTATGATAGATAAAATATTTAAACTAAACAGGCTATTACGGGAACCAAATTCTGATATTCAAAAATGATTCTTCAGTAACCTTTTATTTTGAGACATTGCGGATTTCAAAGTTATTTGGTTAAGGTTTTGACCAAATAATCTATCGCCTTCTTCGCTGCGTCCTCTGAATGGTGATCAATTTTTTGCTCCTCTACAATCTTGCCAAGCAGCAAGCCAATTTTGACATTTCTTTCGGCTGTCGGATGCATCTCTTTCTTCAAATCGTCGATGGTTTTCTTTGTGCTAGCAAGGTAAGCATCGAAATTTAAGTTCATACCTTCCAGCTGCTTTTTGTAGCCTTCAATCATTCTCTCAACTTCATGATCGATCATAGTGTCAGGCAGATCAGCCTTGACCAAGGGTAAAACTTTTTCAAGAACTTTGTTTTCTAGCTCTTGTTCATATTTCTGATCAAGTTCATGCTCCAGGTTCTTTTTGATAGCTCCCTTGAGATCAGAAACATTTTTTTGGCCAAAATCGGCAGCAAAAGCGTCATCGAGCTCCGGCATCTTCACTTCTTTGAGGTTATTCAGGGTTACTTTGAACTCTGCATCCTTGCCTGCATATTCTTTGGAGTGATAATCCTTTGGGAACTTTATTTTAAATTCCTTGGACTCACCCTTTTTCATTCCGATGATTTCCTCTTCAAAGCCAGGAATAAGGGATTTCTCCCCGATAACTACGGGGTGATTCTTTGAGCACATAGCATCGATTTTGACCTTTTTAATTGAACCCTCAAAGGAGACCTCAGCCAAATCGCCAATTTTGGTTTCTCTATCGATATCAGAGAACGAGGCTTTTTGTTTTAATAAATTATCCAAAATTTTCTGAATATCCTCGTCTTTGGCTTCTTCTTTTTTTGGCAAATCGACTTTGAGTTTTGAATAGTCGCCGAGAGTCACCTCGGGATAGAGATCGATTTCAGCAGTGTATTCGAGATCATTTTTTATTTCCTCGGCATTGTGTCCGAATTCAGGATATTTATTGATTGCGATATTCGGCGAAGAAAGCGGATTTAATTGATTTTCCGTCAAAGCTTTGACATAACTTTCATTGATTGCGGCGTCCAATCCTTCCGACAAGAGTCTGGTAATTCCGATTGAGCTCTCTGTCAGATCCTTTGGTGCTTTTCCCGGTCTGAAACCAGCCAGGCTAACAGAAGGAGCAAGTTTTTCATAGGCTTTTTCAAAATAATTCACCATTTCTGAGGCTTCGACGGTGATAGTCATCTTCACCCGACTGTTTTTCAATTTTTCAACTTTTGCGTTCATTTTATCCTTGAATTAATTTTTTATTTTCCGCATAATTCTAGCACAAAATTAAATTTTTTCAAACCTAGCAATTATAAAAAGCCGCTCCCCGAATCCATTTCGGGGGCGGCGAGCACTGTCGTTTGAGAAGCCAGGCATTGTTAGTCCTGAATTCGATATTGGCCATCCATCGGACCGCCCCCTGAAACGACGGTGACCAGAGCTCCAATGGTTGGCTCGATCGGCGATTGATTATCAGGATTAAGGAAGGTAATCGCACCGACCCCAGATGTTTTAAAACTACCGTCCTTCAATCTCGATGTTACAGTGATATCGCTCGTTCCAACCATGGAAACCAGATTGAAGGGAAATCCCAACTCCAGATCGATGCCATCGAACCAATCCAAAACTGCAGCTCGGCGCACAGCAAGATGGCGCTTCATGTCATCAGTCACCTCCGGAAACTCCACACCCAGACGCCGTGCAAATGACTCAATCAAATCAAGCAGAACATTCGCACGTTCAGGATGCTGCCGGAGATCCTGTACCATGAGTCTCAACAATCCATTGCCGTTGATCCCAATGAGGTCGATGGTCTGGACATATTGGTCAATATCCCGGCGTCGTGGCAAAGACCACGAAATCACTACGCGCTCGACGATTTTTGCCAACACATGCATCATCTGAGCATAACACTGCCCCGTTAGACTTTTCACGGTTTTACTCCTTTGCCTGCCCTTGGACAGGAAAATAGCGGTGAGTTCTTTTTATCCTATATCACTTTTTGCTCCTTTGAGTCAATCAATCTCTGCAAGCAGCCCTTTTTGCGCCCCTATGTGCTGGATCACGGAGTTCGAGTTCGCAATCCCCCATTTCAAAGCATTTTTTATGATGTCGGAATCAATATCTTTTTTCCAATCTTCATCGATCAATCTACCTAGAAATCCTGTTGCGAAAGCATCTCCGGCACCCGTAGCATCTATACGCTCAGTTCTCTGAATCGCTGACATCTCATAAAATTCCTGGCCATCATAGGCCCTGGCCCCTTCCTTGCCGTTGGTCACCACAACAATTCTTGCACCAAAATTATGCAATTTCTTCATCACCTCTTCGATGATAGGTCTTGCCGGATAATCCAGAAATTTTATTGCCTCCTCACGGTTCAGGAATAAGATCGAAGTGCAACGAAGCAGATGACGATAATGACTGGCACCTCTGGCAATCTGAATGGATCCCGGATTCCAGGCAAAAAGAGACCCCTCCTCTGAAACTTCAGCAATTATCCTTTTCTCGATCTCACCAATATTTTCCCCAAGAGAAGTGACAAAAAGCCATTTTGATTTGAGGCTATCTTTGATCTTCAATTTGGAATAATCTTTTAGTGCATGATATGAAAAAATCGTCCGCTCACCGTCGACAGAAAATACCACCGAAAAACCGGTTTGAATATCTGATTTTTCAATGACATTTTTGGTATCAACTCCCTCATCTTCCAGCTGCCGGATGATTCTTTGAGCTGGCGTATCCTTGCCAAGCGCTGTTACAAAAGTAGTTTTATATCCTAGCCTCGAGAGACCAACAGCAATATTGCATGCAGAGCCTCCAATTTCATACTGGACAAAATTTAGAGGAATTTTCTCACCAAATTCGAAGCAGATCCCCTTACCGGAGCCAAAGGATCTATCCGAATTTACCTTCAAGTCAGGTTGGACAAAAACATCTTCGAAAGCATCTCCGATTGTAACAACATCATGCTGCATATTTCTAAACTCCAAATCCCAAATACCAAATTACAAATAAATAACAACTCCCAAAGTATATCAATTTCCAAGCATTGATGAAAATATTTTTTTCAACTCAGTAGCCTCATTCAGTAATGATTCTAGCTCTTGAGCAAAATTTGAATTGGTTTCTTTCAGAAGCCTAAACCAGAAAGCCGATTCCTTCGCTTCTTTGCGGGAGATTTTAATCCTCATAAGGAAATCTTTCTTACCCAAAGCTTCATTCGCTTCAATATAGTTTGCGCCTGTTGAAGCGGAAGACCGGATTACTTGTTTGCCATATTCGATATTTGATATTGTTTTAGGTAGTTTTTTAATGAGAATAACCGTATTCCTAGCAAATATAAAAGTCCTTTCCTCAAGATCATATATTTTTTCAGAATTAGCCATCTGTTCGTTTGTGTTAGATTCGTGATTTTAGATTTGTGATTTATTTGTAATTTGGTAATTGTTATTTGTGATTTGCAATCAGTTATTTGAAAAAAGCTTTATATAATTCTCAACGACTTTTTCCACTTCCGCCATTCCCTCCTTCATCGCATCTCGATAATCGGAAGCTTCGGAGGTTTCGAGTTCATGGGTAAAAACCTTCTTGATTTTAGTGTCGATATTGAACTTGGCGACGCCAAAGGAGATCGCCTCCCGGATGTCTCCTGCCGTCAAACCGGAGGCTCCGTGCATGACTAGAGGAATATCCACTGCTAAAGAAATTTTCTCCAACAGATTGAAATCAACATGTTCGCCCTTTGGAGCGCCATGTTCATTCCCAACTGAGACTGCAATGGAATCAACTCCGGTCAGTTTGACAAATTCCTTGACCTGCAAAGGTGAGCTCAATTCTGCTTTACCAGAAAGATGCCCACCCTCTTCATGAGAGATAACACCAATCTCGGCCTCCACTGACGCTCCATAGCTATGAGCAAAATTTACCACTTTCGATGTTAAATGAACGTTTTCACGGTATGGCAACTTTGACCCATCAAACATAATAGACCGATAGCCGGCTCGTATAGCATGAGAAATAATTGAAAAATCTTTGGCATGATCCAAATGAATTGCTGCCTTGATTTTGGTGTTTATAATTTCCGTTGTTATGATATCAAAAATCTGCCTTAATCCAGCATATTCGATCGCCGATGGTGTTGTCTGGACCAAAATGGGCGCATCAAATTTGGTGGCAGCCTGACAGATTGCTTTCGTCACCTCGAGATTATTGGTATTGAAAGCCCCGATTGCATAATGTTCACGTCTGGCTCTAATTAACTCTGACTTAACGTCTATGACTTGTAAGACTGTTTTATCAGGCGACGATTGTTGTATTGTCATATTGTTATATTGTTAATTTTTCGTTAGTAAATTTGATGAGATAGTTGACAGATTTAGGCAGTTTTTGTAAATCTGCAAAGATACGACTGTATTCTTCTTCGGAAATTAATTTCCTATCTTTTGCCTTCTCATTCCAATCAAGGGACTCTTTGATTGATCCGTAACTATATCGATAGAAACAGATTTTATCTTTCTTGCCGTATCTGCCAAATCCTTCAGCGATATTTGCCGAGATTGAATCGATTGCTCTGACAAATTGATTACCGATTGTACTCTTAGAGAAGTGGTCCCAAGCCACTATCCTATCCCAAACATAATTTGATAATGAAAAAGCTGTTTTATATGCCTCAATGTCATTAAGTTGTAGATACTTTTTTGTTTCCATAACAATCTAACAATAAAGCAATATAGCAATTATCGTAGAGCTTCTATCCCAGGCAATTTCTCCCCTGCCAAAAATTCCAGGGCAGCGCCGCCGCCGGTAGAAATGAAGGCAATGCCATTATTTAATTTTTCTTCTATTACAAAGGCGGCCGTATCTCCTCCGGCCACAACGGTGTGCTGCCTAATTTTTGCCATCGCCATTGCTACGTCTCTCATACCATCCCTATATTTTTCGTCTTCGCTCTTGCCAAGATTGCCATTCCACAAAACTGTCTTGGCATTCAATATTTCCGAAATAAAAATTTTTCTAGTCTCCGGTCCTATATCCATAATCCCAAACTCGCCGCTTCCCAAATCTTCTCTAACACTGTCTACCGGCAAAACAATCTTGCTACCGAATTTTTCAAGCATTGTTTTGCACTCAGCAATCATTTCCTCGTCAAAAACCGATTTCCCGATATCCTGGCCTCTTGCTTTCAAAAATGTGTTAGCCACTCCGCCGCCGACAAGAATTTTGTCCGCTAGAGGGGCAAGCCTCTTGATCATCGCCGCTTTATCGGCCACCTTTATGCCTCCGACAATTAAAACGAAGGGACGAACCGGCTTCTCCAAAAGGAGCCTCAGATTTGTAATTTCTGACTGCATCAAAAGTCCGGCATAACTTGGCAAAAATTTGGTGATCGCATCAACCGATGAATTTGCCCTATGAGACACTGCGAAAGCGTCGTTGACATATATATCAGCATACCCGGCTAATTCTTTGGCAAATGCCGGGTCGTTGGCTTCCTCCCGTGGGTCCCAGCGAAGATTCTCTAGCACGATAATTTGACCTGGATGTAAGCTATCTATTACGCCTTTTATATTTTCTCCGACAATACCCTCTGCCATCAAAACTTTTAGGTTCAATACTCTTTCTAATTCCTTGGCAATCAGTGCCACGGAAGTTTCAGGACTGGGTTTTCCTTCCGGACGGCCGCAATGAGTTCCGATAATTATAATAGCCCGGCTTTCCGCTAGGAATCTAATAGTCGGAATAGCCGCCTTGATTCTGTTGTTATCTAAAATCTTACCCTTTTCCAAAGGTACATTAAAATCAACCCGGAGAAATACCTTCTTTCCCCTCAAAGAAACGTCTTGTAATAGTTCCATAATTCCCTCGTACCTAATAACCCTAAGATAATTTTACTATAATAAAGCGATACCAGCAAACAATTGCTGTTTCAACTCGAAAAAGATAAAATAAAAAGAGATGAAATCAATAGTCACCGAGTTTCAGCTTGAACATATTTTCCGCTATATCGAAAGGGAATATAGTATTTTTGGCACCAAAAAAGAGGGTGGGGATATTAAATTCGGAATTTTGCAAAACTTCCATCAAATACCTATACCAACCCCAAAGACAACCATGCCTTTCAAGGGGATAGTCTGGCCAAACCACTTCCAATATCTGCCCGCAAAAAAGGAAGCGAGGAAACTAGCTTTTTTCGGTCTTACAAATTGCGATGTAATTGCTCTAGCAAAATTATACAAGGAATTTTCGGAAACCAATTTATTACCCGGAAAGCCGCTAGTTATCTCAACAGAGTGCAAACCTGACGGAGAGTGCTTCTGCACTGCTTTCGGCCATAACGAGGTTAAATCGTTTGACCTCCATATCCAATCCAACGGTAAGAAATACGACATCTTCAGCGGTTCAACCCGGGGCCAAAAGATTTTAATTGATTGTGGAATAAAAAACGACCCCAAAGCTAGGCCAATTACACCAATCGAAAAAAACTCGGAAATTATAAATCTGAATCTCTTAGAGCAGAAGATAGAAGACAAGGCTGGCTCTAAAGCTTTTTGGCAAGGAATAGCTTCGAACTGTTTTGGCTGCGGTGCATGTACAGCGGTTTGTCCGCTTTGCTATTGTACCAAACAGGAGATTGTCAATGATGAAAAATCTGGCTGCCGGCATTGTCTCTCATGGGATAGCTGTTTTTCTAAAAGCTTTTCTGAAATTCAAAATCACTTTGACTATCGACCAGAAAATGCTGACCGTCTATACAATTGGTATCATCATAAATTTGTCAGAGCCAAACAATCAAGTGGTCAAATTCTCTGTACCGGTTGTGGACGTTGTATCAAAGCTTGCCCGGCCAATCTCAATCAGAAAAAAATAATTCAGACGCTGGCCAATATAGCGGAGGAAGAAGATAGGTTAAAAAAAGTCGATGCCAATGCTTAATTTATCATACAAAGAATATAGGATACTCGATAAAGAAGAGATAGCTCCCGAATCTTTTTTATTCCGGCTTGAAGGGCATCTAGATTTCAAACCCGGCCAATTTATAGAAGCCGCCCTGGATCACTTCGGAACCATAACTCTCGCTCCCTGCTCTCACCATAAGAATATTGATTTTTTCGAACTCTGCATCAGAGCTAACGGCAACAGATCTGCTGCGATTTCAAATCTGCTAGTGGGCGATAGCTTGAAAATAAGAGGCCCATACGGCAACGGCTGGCCAATAGATCAGATTAAAAATAGAGAGCTGATTCTTGTCGGCGGAGGAATGGGCATGGTTCCAATCCGGTCGCTTCTCCATGATCTTACGATTAAAAGATCAAAGAACAAGAAGATCCATCTTATCGCCGGCGCCAAGACATCACACCATTTTGTCTTTTACGATGAAATTGAGAAACTCCAAGATTTAATTGATGTTGAAGCCTATGCCGAGAGATCAGATAGACATTTTTTCGGCAAAAAGGGTTTGATTACTGAGCCGATCAGGACGCTAGAATTTAATGCAAAGAAAGCGCTGGTTTTTATCTGCGGACCGGAGATTATGTACCAATACGTGATCAGCGAGTTAAACAAACGTGGTGTTTTGGATGACCAAATCTACGTTTCGATGGAGAGACGGATGGAGTGCGGAATCGGCGTTTGTCAGCATTGCAACTGCGGAAAACACTTAGTCTGTAAGGACGGACCGGTTTTCCGGTGGGATCATATTCAGCCAGAGTTAAATAAATAATTAATTAACAATTTAAATTACCCTGAGTTAAATTCCAAATATCAATGTCAACATCCAATCAACAACCAAATTCCAATATTCAGAAATTCGATCTACTGGATAGAACGGCTAAGGTTGGCGAAGATGTTATTGAATTTTGCCAAAATATTAAGGGATCAGTTATTACCAATCCATTGATAAGTCAGATCGTCCGATCCGGAACAAGTATAGGGGCTAATTATGCTGAAGCAAACGAAGCAAACTCAAAAAAAGATTTTCAGAACAAGATTGCCATAGCCAAGAAAGAAGCTAAAGAAACATTACATTGGCTCAGGATGATTGTGAAAGCAGATCCGAATAAGCGAGATTGGGCTGCAAAAATTTACAAGGAAGTTCATGAATTGATACTTATTTTTGCAGCTATCTTGAAAAAATAGAATTTAGAATTTGAATGGATGTTGGGCGTTGCAGTTGGAATTTAATTAGGAGTTTTATGAGGAAGTCACTTGCCATATTTTCGCTTACAAGCTGTGAAGGTTGTCAATTTGAAATGCTAAATAGTTATGAAGAGTTCAGCAAACTACTGGACTATTTTGATATAAAGAACTTCCGGCTCGGCTCAAATAAAAAAGAAGAAGGGCCCTATGATGTTGCCATCGTTGAGGGCTCCCCTGGCAGCAAAGAACAGATTGAGCATCTAAAAAAAATACGAAAAGAATCAGGAATTATCATCGCCCTTGGAGCCTGCGCGCATTTGGGAGGGATACAATCAGAACGAAACGGGAAAGAATTCACGAAAACTGATAAAGTCAAAACGGTCCCCGAGGTAATAAAGGTTGATTTCATCATCCCTGGCTGCCCGATCCGTCACGAAGAGCTCTATAAGTGCCTCTTGGACATTTATTGGGGGAAAGAATTCACACTTCCAGATCTGGCCGTATGCTTCGAATGCCGGCAAAATGAAAACGAATGCCGATTGAAAAATAGAAAAGCTTGCCTTGGGCCGATCACTCGCATGGGCTGCAATTCTGTCTGTGTTAATAATGGCGAAGCCTGTCTCGGCTGCCGTGGCCCGATACCCCAGCCGAACGTAAAGAAATTGAAGCAAATTCTTGATACAATGGTGGAGAGGGAAGAAACAGAGAATCTGTTCACGATTTATGGAAATTTGGATAAATAAAAAGACTCGTCGGTTGTGTCCGACGAGTCGTATCTACCACATTTCTGCGGCCCTTCCTTCCGGCAGATAAACTCGTCTGCCGCGAGAGGCACGGCTTAACGCCACACCCACAACTAAAGTAACAATATACTCATTATATACTTAATTGTTACTTTTGTCAATAGGTAAAAGAACGTGATCCCGAAAACCTTACTATTTCCCTGTTCCTTATTGTTCGAGGAGGAACGACGAGAACTATGGTCACTTATTAATACAGTAACAGACTTCTCATTTTTAAGAGCACCATTCGAAGAATAAATACATTTAATAGGGTTTTAGGGAATCACGATTAAAAGGGTATTGGCTTACTGATCAGTGAATAACATTATGTTGATTTAAACAAAGAATTAAGAAAAATTGCACTGTTAATTCGTAATATTTTGGAATTTGGAGAGTTCTTCATGGAAGCAGTACCAAAAATTGAAGGCCATGCGGCATTTTATGCCCATCTGAGGAATAATGAAGTTGAAAAGGCCAGATTTATTGGCCTCGAAAACGACCGTTTTATCGAAAAAATTTTAGTCGGACGAGAGTTTTGGGAAGCCCCGATTATTACTTCGAGAATTTGTGGCATCTGTCCGGTCATACACAATGTAACCTCTACAAAAGCCATTGAGGCCGCCTGCGGTATAACGCCGTCGGACCAGACGATAAAGTTGCGTGAATTGATGCTCGCAGCACAGATGATACAGAGTCATTCACTACATCTATACCTTTTGGTTTTGCCTGACTATGTCGGCGTTAGTTCATCCTTCGAACTCCAAAAAAATCATCCCGACCTGTTCAAGAATGCGATCGAACTCAAAAAATTCGCCGATAAAATTATCGAAGTAATCGGCGGCAGAGCCGTCCACCCGATTACCAATGTCCCAGGCGGTTTCAAATCTTATCCGGCAAAAAGCCAATTAAAAGAATTAATAGGAAGCGCTCAAACAGTTATTGAAATAGCCGAATCAACATTAAGACTTTTTGCCAGTTTCGATTATCCAGAAGTAGAGCGCAAGATTATTGATAGCGCATTGCATCAAAAAGGTAAATTTGCCTACTATGAAGGAGATATATGGACATCGACAGGCCAAGTTTTTGAAGCCGGGAATTATACTGATTATATTGATGAAGAGCTAAAAGAATACACCAGCACAAAATTCGGAACTCTAAAAGGCAAGATAATGCAAGTTGGCGCCGCTGCTAGAACAAACCTAAATATTTTTCCAAATGATTTTGTAAAAGATATTTTGAAAGAACTGGGGATAAAGCTGCCATTCCTCAATCCATTCGACAATATATTAGCTCAAGCAATCGAAAATTATTACTTTGTCATACATTCTGTCGAATTACTCGAAGAACTATCAAAAAGTATAAAAGAAGAACACCAACAATTGCCAAAAAAATTTGGTATCGGAACTGCCGCTTGTGAAGCTCCAAGGGGTACTCTTTTTCATCATTATGAACTTGATGATAAGGGGAGAATTACCAGTTGCGACCTTGTTACTCCAACGGTTCAGAACTTACCAGCTCTGGAAAAAGATATGGCGTTATTCCTTCCCAAATTAAACGACCTGTCTGTAAAAGAGAGAAACAAAAATATTGAAATGCTCATTCGCGCTTATGACCCCTGTATCACCTGTGCAACACATTAAACAGTCGAAAGTCATAAAGTTTATAAAATAAAAAAGAATTGCTATAATCAGTATATGAACCTCATCGAGACAAAAAATTTAACGAAATACTACTCCCGCGGCAAAGTTATCGGCATCAAGGATTTGAATCTAGAAATAGAAGAGGGAGAGATATTTGGATTTATCGGTCCAAACGGCGCTGGCAAATCAACCACAATTCGCCTGCTTCTGGATTTGATTCGGCCATCCTCTGGGAGCGGTCAGGTTTTTGGTCTTGATATAAATCAAAAATCCGTTCAAATCAGGAGGGGGATAGGCTTCCTGCCTGGAGAAATATTTCTGCAAGAGAATATGACTGGCCAGGAGTGCGTCGATTTTTACAGCGGCTTTAAAGAAAAAATTGATAAGAATTATCTGAAGGTTCTGCTTAGAAGGTTTGAGCTTAATTTATCAAAAAGAGTTAGCGCTTATTCAAAGGGAAATAAACAAAAACTAGCGATAGTATTGGCTCTAATGCATAAACCGAAGCTTTTGATCCTCGATGAGCCTACAAGCGGCTTGGATCCAATCAACCAGCAAGAATTTTACAATACAATTTTAGAGACTAAGAAGTGGGGAACTACCACCTTCTTTTCAACCCATATTCTGACCGAAGCAGAAAAAATTTGTGATCGAGTTGGTATCATAAAATCTGGCAAATTACTAAAAATAGAAAACATTGAGGATTTTAAAGAGAAAAATATTAGAACTATTTTCGTAGAAACGAAAGAGTCCATTCCCCTCTCCGCCCTGAAAAGCGCCGGCTTGAAGAAAATTGGCCGTACTACCAACGGTTATAAGTTTGTGACCGCCGGACCAAACGGCGAGATCATCAAAGCTCTGGCCAAATTTAATATTACCGATTTCAAAATTACCGAACCATCGCTAGAAGAGATATTTTTACATTTTTATAAGTAGTTCAACTTAAAGTCATATCTTCTTAATTCGCATTATGTTTACAATAATAAAACAAAAATTGAAAGAACAAAGAAACAGTGTCGCAGTCTACATCGCCAGTCTTGTCGGGTATACGTTTCTTATGATCAGTATGTTCCCTTCGATGAAAAAGATGGACATCGACGCCTTGATTTCAAGCTATCCGGAGGATTTTGCCAAATTTTTCGGTGATTCAGGGATGGCCTCTTTCGGTACGATCGAAGGTTTTCTATCAATGGAATTTTTCTCACTTTTTTTCATTCTGATCACTTCTTTCTATATAGGTAGCGCAGCCGGTTCGGCCATTGCCGGACAAATCGAAAAACGGACGATGGATTTCAACCTGTCGCAGCCAATTTCTAGAACAAAACTAGTTTTAGCTGAGGCAATCACCGCTCTATTTTACTCCAGCCTTATCACTGTTTTCGTTTCTTCTTTCACCTACTTATTCTGCATTTTATTTGATGTTGCAATCAGTGCCAAAGGCATTGCTAACTTTACTGTCATCGCCACGTTGTTGATATGGGCACTGTATGGTATTGGCCTATTTCTTTCTTCGATTCTCAAATCAAAAATCGGAGTAATGCTACTCACTGTCGCCTTCACACTTGGGTCTTATGTCTTTCTCTCACTTACCCGTCTGGTAGAAAAATTACAGAATTTAGATATGTATTCGATTTTTTATCTCTATGACCCTGAGAAATTATTGAGAAATACAGGTTTTGAATACTACCAAATATATGTATTACTAGGAGTTTTTGCTCTCGGCTTAGCCGGATCACTAATTGTTTTCAACCGAAAGGATGTGTAATGGGAGTGGAAAATAGCGAAATAGAAGAACCTCAAGTTTTCGAAGAATCAGAAGAACAAAAGCCGATAGAGCAATCTCCCAAAATGCCTCCGGCAAGCAAAAACTTGACCAAAAAACCTGCCCCAAATAGAGGATCTGCAGAGGTAGGAAGGTTGGCTCGAATCGCACTTCTCAAAAATGAAATTGCGGAAATGCCAAAAGTTCCCGGTTTTGATCCGGAGCAATTTGCGGCACTGAGAAGAGGAGATGCTATTGTTCCTGGATCAAATGCGAAATTGCTGCGCGAGCAAGAATCGGCCTACAACAAACAACTAAAGGTCAATGAATTGAGGAGGCTAACTTCTCCCCAAAAGCCAACTTTCTTCAAAAGAGCGGGGGCTCTTATGAGCAGTATTTTATGGAATATAAAGTAAATATATTCGCATTTCAATGAGGCAGACAGGCCATTTCCTTGTGTTGTTTTATAAACTCTAAATTTTCTTTGGCCTCCTCTTCTGTAATTTTTGAAAGGGCCCGGCCATCATGCATTAGGATCCAGTCACCGATCTCGACTTCGGGTGCCAGCAGAATATCAACTTCATACTTTTTATGATCATATTTAAAGAATGCCTTTGAGCCTTCGATTTTTTCAATTTTTCCAGGAATCGCAAGACACATATTTTTCTCCTTGTCCGTCATTCCCGCGGAGGCGGGAATCGAGGAAGTTGTTTTGCCTTAAATATTAAAATATAAATCTTCCCACTACCAATTTATTCTTGTGTTGCCAAACCCTTTTCTTTGAATCAGAAGTAACACCAATATACAAAGTTCCGTTCTTTTCACTCGCTAATATATAAACATAATATAGTTTCATAAAAGGAATTTACATTGTATAGATTCCCGCCTCCGCGGGAATGACAATACAGAACACTAGATTCTGGGCCTGCGAGTCCATCTGATCAAATGACAAAAAAATTGAAAATGCTAATCAGCGCTTGTTGATTAGCTCCGCCAAGTCTACCAAACGCTCACTGTATCCCCACTCGTTATCATACCAGGCGATCACCTTGACTAAATTATCGCCCACCACTTGTGTCAAAGATAGATCTACAATCGTCGAAAATTGAGATCCTCGAAAATCAATTGAGACCAATTGCTCATCAGTCGTCGCTAGGAATCCCGACATAACACCTTTTTCAGCCGACTTAAAAGCCTTATTGATATCCTCAACCGTGACATTTTTCTTGAGAACAGCCGTGATATCGGAAAGCGAAACGACCGGAGTCGGCACTCTGAGCGCAATACCATCAAATTTACCCTCAAGCGCCGGCACAGTTTTGTATGCTGCTTTTGCCGCACCCGTCGAAGTCGGGACTATATTCATCCCTGCTGCTCTAGCGCGTCGAAGATCCTTGTGCGGTCCATCAACCAAATTCTGGTCGGCAGTATAGGAGTGAATTGTCGACATCAGAGACTTTTCAATGCCGAATTCATCTTCGAGTACCTTCATCACAGGAGCTATACAGTTGGTTGTGCAAGAAGCGTTTGAAACAATATTTTCTCCATCATATTTCCCAGCATTGACTCCCATGACATACATCGGCGTTTCATCCTTCGGCGGCGCAGACAGTATAACCTTCTTGGCGCCTGCCTTTAGATGCGCCCCTGCATCTTTCGTCGTGAGAAAATGCCCAGTACATTCTAGAACAATATCAATCCCAAGCTCACGCCATGGCAACAACGCCGGATCTTTCTCTGCATAGGCGTGAATTCTTTGCTTTTCTATCAGTATATCCCCCTCGTCATAGCCAACTTCACACTTCCATGTGCCATAGCAGCTATCATACTTTAGCAAATGGGCTAGGGTAGGGACATCGGTCAAATCATTGATAGCCACCAATTCCATTTGAGTGCGTCCGGTAATTATTTTGGCGGCAGCCCGGCCGATCCGGCCGAAACCGTTAATTGCTATCTTCATCTTCCTCCTTGATCACAAAGAGATCATTCTTAAAATTCTTAGATAACGACCAAGTCCGGCATATTTTGACAAAATCAGCAGCCCGAAGGGATGCCCCGCCTACCAATAAACCATCAACTTGTGGCATCTTGGCGTATGACTCAGCGTTCCCTGAATTTACGCTGCCCCCATAAAGGATTGACGTGTTTGAGTGAACTATCTCTCGAAGCTTTGTGATTATTTTAGAAACATAAATTGGATCAGCATTCTCGCCTGTTCCGATCGCCCATACCGGCTCATAAGCAACAATAATATCTTTGTAATTTTTCTTTGGGATATGAGCCAATGCTTCGATTAGCTCACTTACCGGTTCATCGGGATTGTTTTTCTTCTTCCGCTCGCCAACGCAAATAATTGGCGTCAGACCAGCCTTCAACGCAGCGATCGTTTTTTCGTTGACATCCAGATCAGTTTCACCAAAATACTCTCTGCGCTCTGAATGGCCGACAATTACATAATTGGCGACGTCCTTGATCATTGTGGGAGAAACTTCCCCCGTATACGCGCCCTCGGCTTCGAAGAAGGCATTTTGAGCTCCAACCTCCAAACGACCGCCTTTTCCGATGATAGACGCAACTTCAGTAAGCCAGATCATCGGTGGACAGATAATAATTGAAACACCCTCAAAATCAGCAACATTGTTCCTGACAGATGTTGCCAATATCCCAGCATCTGCCGAGTGAGTATGCATTTTCCAATTAGCAACTACAATAGGCCTGCGCATTTTCCCCTCGCTTTTCGATTACTTTGATTTCCTATTATCATTATACAACGAGATCAATGCCTTTGCTAGTTTCTGAGGGTCGTGATAGAGCGGTTTTGCGCTATTAACCACATCGGCTCTTTTTATTTTCACCTCAGATATAACTGATTTGTTTGTCGTAATGTTATTAATTTCACCAATTCTTTCAGTAATTCTTGATTCCTTCAAAACTTTGCTGTTCACCAAACAATAATCAAATATTCTTTTTCCAGCATGCGCATTCAGAGCCTTTATGTGATCATCTATCGTATAATTTTCAGTTTCCCCAACTTCAGTCGAGCAATTTGCGACAAAAACCCTAACCGCTTTGCTATTTGCAGATACAGCCTCCCTAACGCCTGAGATCAAAATATTTGGGATTACACTCGTGAATAAGCTTCCAGGCCCCAGGATAATTAGATCAGCGCTTTTGATGGCCAGGACAGCCTCTTTGTAGGCCCGGACACCTTTCTTATTCAGAAAAACTTTTGCTATCTTCTTACCAGCTTTCAATTTTGATTCCCCTTTTATGACCGTACCATTTTCAAATTCAGCGCATAATTCGATTTTTTCGAGGGTTGCAGGCAAGACTCTGCCGGCAGTTTGAAAAATAGCTGTCGTTGCTTCTAACGCTCTTTCAAAAGAACCAAGATGATTGGAAAGCGCCGTTATCCAAATATTGCCGAGAGTATGGCCGCCAAAGCTTTTATTGCTCTTGGAAAACCTATACTCTAGTATTCCGGAAATTAACTTTTCGTCATAAGACAAAGCTGAAATACACTGCCTGATATCGCCGGGTGGGAGAATATCGAATTCCCGCCTTAATATTCCCGAAGAAGCTCCGTCATCGGCAACAGTGACAACGGCCGTTATTTTATTTGAATATTGCTTTAAACCTCGAAGCAAAGTGGACAAGCCTGTCCCTCCGCCGATCACAGCAATCTTTACATCACCACCGGCATCGAAACGAGGGTCGTCGGGACCATATTTCAGCCATTTCCACCAAGTTTTTATAATATTATTCACTGTTCAACTATACATGCGAGCGATTGGAAAAAAATAGAAAATATTATTGAGAGTCATTTTGAAAAACACTTTTCCGATGTAGTTTGCGATAATAAGAAATTGCAAAGCGGTGAGCCTCATCCCTCGCTTCTATCAAAATATTCTGGAGTTGCCGATCATTGCCAATGAAATTTGCGATGTTGAGGTCGCCATAATGAAAATCATTCTTTTCCCGCCGAGGCCCTTTGGAAACCGAAGCTAGTGGAATGTTTAGCCCTAGACCAGAAATTACTTCTTTGGCAATCTTGAGCTGTAGGGGTCCGCCATCGACTAGAACTAGATCGGGCATTGGCCAATCATTTTTAAACCTCCTCTGCAAAACTTGCTTTAAGCGGCCTAGATCGTTATTCAATAAAATAGTGTCATTTCGACCCCCTGTTTTCGAGGTCGGAGAAATCTCATCCTCAATTTTAAACTTCCGGTATTCGTCTTTATCGGATTTGCCGTCCGTGAAGACAACCATTGATCCAACAGCGTGCTCTTTACCGATGTTCGCAATGTCATAAAACTCTATTCGATGGAAAGACACCTCTCTGCCGTTGAAAACGTCGTCTCTGAGGCCCAAGGCCACATCTTTTAAGTGTTCAAGTCCCGCTAGCTTATTCCGGACTAGCGCCGCTTGTTCAAATCGCTGTGCTCGACTAAAGGCTTTCATCTCCTTTTCCAAGTCGGCAATAATCTTTCCTTTCTTACCCCGGAGGAAATTTTTTAGATAGATAATATTCTTATTATATTGAGATTTATTCACCCAGGCGTTGCAGGGGCCAGAACAAACCCTAATATCTCCATAGATACAGGTTCGCTGCTTCTTTTTGTAAGTATTGAACTTTGCCTTAGAGCAATCGCGGAAGGGAAAGATCTTGCGCAAATAATTTAATGATTTTCTAAGGAGTTCCCCCGCAGGATATGGGCCGAAATACCAAGCAGATTTGTCCGATAAATCGACATTTCGAAAGCGAACCAATTCAACGATTGGGAAATCTTCTTTAGTAATTCTAATCACCAAAAAGCTTTTATCATCTTTGAGGCGGATATTATATTTCGGTTTTAGCTTCTTGATCAGCTCTGCCTCAAGTATGACAGCCTCAATCTCCGATTCTGTCTCGATCCATTTAATATCTCTTGCTTTTTCTACCATTTGTTCTATCGCTGGACCACGTCCAAGCTCTTTCAGGAAATACTGTCTGAGACGGTTTTGTAAATTCTTGGCCTTCCCGACATATAGAACAGAGCCTTTTTCATCTATGAAATGATAAACACCCGGCTCTTTCGGTAAATCTTTGATTTTATCTTTGATATTTGTCATACACCTAAATGTAATGAATTTCCTGATATAAAACAAGCCCATCTTGATTCAGAATGAATCAAGATGGGCCATGATCGGCATCTGCCGCCAATGCTCGCAATCGCGCCACATAAAATTCGACCGTATCAGCAATTTCTGCAGCACGAGCCGGCGTTACTTCCGGACTTTCGGCAATCTTCGAAAGATTATCGATGGCTACTCCGAGAGAGACTTCCGGATCAGGGGAATTCGGGTAAAAGGTCTTCTGTTTCAGAATCCGTTTTCTATCAGCCGCTTCGTCACGGCTCAGTCCCCGAAGTCCCTTGTTGACGCTGCCTAAGCCAATATGGTGAAGCCTGGCATAAGACTTAGCACTCACGGCTTTTCCTTCGCGAAGCCTGGCCTTAGCGTCAGCCAAGATGAGAGCACTGATCTGGGGATCAGTTGGCCTCTCCGGTTTGTGGTGAATCGCCAAAGAGTTTCGTGCCTCGCACTGTTCAGGCGTTAGAAAATCCCGGCAAAAATTGCCCAATTCGACCGGCTGAAAACCAAACTCCTTTTTCAGCAGTCTGTAGCCGCTAGCCTTGCCGCTGGCGATCTCTTTCCGAATTCTCGCTAGTAAGGCTTCGATTTCCTTCGCAGAGTGGCGGAAGTAACGGGCTTCGGTCAGCATTCTGAGGTATGATTTGTCCTCAGGGCTGATAATCCTGCTACGGCGAAGTGCCTTGCTGACGAAATTATCAGCGTAGCCCTCTCCGAGCGCCAGTGAGATATTGCCTACCGTCGGAAAAAGATACTCCTTGTATTCCAACGGCAGCTCCATCCCCTCTGTGATCAGCACTTGGATGTGCTGAGCGAGCAGAATATGCTCTAGCGCAAATCGTGCCACAGTGTCTGCTCTAACAGCAGGGTCAACAATTTTTGCTATTTGCGTTTTCTCTGGTAATACGAAAGTTGCCATGAAACGACCCCCCGTCATAAAAATCAAGCCAAGATACCAGCCTTGACAAGTTAGACTATTCATAACCTAAAAACGCTAAATAGTCAACGCCGAGATGGTACTATTGATTTTCCAAGCCTCCTTTGCTAATATATCCCCATAATGAATTTATGTATTAGAAAAGTTGGTAAGGTAGATTTCCTCGCAAAGAGGCCAGCTTTTTAGTGTCGTCATTCTAAAATATTGAAACGCTAATAAAACTGGCCGGATTCCGAGCCAGATTTTTTGTATATATTCAGGGGACGTCTCCCGAAAGACTTCCCTGCAATCTACACAATCCAGATTAGGAGGAAATCCCATGTCCAAACCCTTGGATAAGAATGCTCGAATTCCTTTGAATCAGCGCTCTATCGCTGATCTGTACAGTATCGCCAAAACAAGACCGAGTCTCCGTGCGAACGCCTTGCATGAAATCTCTCGCCAAGCACGACAAAATGCACTCGCTCGCTCACAAGCCTGTTGGTATCTCAATCAAGGGCTGAACGATTTGTCCATGCAGAGTACATGGGCACAAATCATGCGGATTGAAGTTGAACTTGAAATTCAACCCGACCCCGTACAATGTATCAAACTTCTGGAAGTCGCCAGATCTCACCGCGCGTTTCGTGCTGTTATCATCGGCTTCAAAGCGATCGACCAATTGCCGGAATTTCTCCTCGATCGCTTCGACAACGCCGTGGCTCAAGTCAAGGCGACATTTCTCGAAGAAGGTACGCGTGCCAATCCCTCCCTCATGGAAACACTCTGTGATATTCGATCACGGCTCACGTCAACGCCGGAAGGAGAAATGGTCGTACGGGGTTGATGCCCCGCTTTCCTGCACCGATGCAGGGCCCCCGATAATTCGGGGCCCTGCATATTTTTTTATACAGATAATTCTTCTCCTACATAAAAAATTACTTACCCGAAGGGCGACTAAAAGGAGTTCAATTTTTTATAAAAGAGAAGAATACCTCTATACCGTGTAGGGGGTTGGTGTTTGAGGATAGGGGGACGACTTCGGAATGAGTCCCCTTGTCCTCAAAGAGAAGAAAAAACAGCAAATAGTTCTCGACAAGCTCGAACAATAAATGAATTTGATTCTGAATCAAGATGCAGATCCCGCATCGAGTACGGACGACTGGCGTCGGTTCAGGAAGACATTATTTTAAGTTAGATTTTTTTATCTCAGTCTTACCGCTTTTGACATCGACTAATTCATAACCGCCAGCTTCCAGAGATTTTTTGGAAACAATAATTCTCTCCGGGCAACCGACAAGGTCAGCCTCGGCGAATTTTTCACCTGCCGAAATATCCCTGTCATCGAAAAGTACCTGTTTGCCGTCTTTTATTAATCCATTATATATTTTCTCCGCTTCAGCATTTTGGTTTAGCGAAATCAAATGGATCTCATAGGGAGCAATCGCAGCTGGCCAGATCATTTGGTTCTTTGTAGCATCGTAATTCACTTCAACAATAGTCGCCAAAGATCTAGAAATGCCGATACCGTAGCAACCCATGGTAAAAGTCTTTTCCTTCCCGTCCTTGTCGAGAAATGTCGCCTTCATCGGCTTCGAATATTTATCCATCAGCGGAAAAATGTTCCCGACTTCGATCCCCCGGTCCATTTTGATCTTACCATCACACTTAGGACACTTATCGCCCTCCTTTACTTCGGCGATTTCCTTATTTTGAGCAAAATCACATTTATCACAGTAGAAAATGGTATCTTCGCCAACAGGAGTCAAAACCTGAAATTCATGCGAAAATTTTGAAAAGATACCGCCTGATGCTTCGACCAGTTTTACCTCTAGTCCAAGATGATTGAAAACTTTGTTATACGCGGCGATAGCCCTGTCATAATACTTCCAGAGATCTTCTTCGCTTTCATGAAAGGAATACATATCTTTCATAATAAATTCACGGCCACGCAGCAGCCCAGATTTAGCTCTTGGTTCATTTCTGAACTTTGTCTGAATTTGATAAAGAGAAAGCGGCAGATCTTTGTATGACTTAATCTTTCTGCGAACGATATCAATTACCTGTTCTTCGTGAGTTGGCGCGAGATTTAGCTCTTTGCCCCGGCTATCCGTCAATTTGTAAAAAACATCAACAGCAGATTCCCACCGTCCTGTTTCCTCCCAAAGCTCTTTGGGCTGGAGTACATTCATTAAAATTTCCTGGCCATCGATATCGTTCATCTCCAGACGAACAATATTCTCGATCTTTTTGAGAACCCGAAGGCCAAGCGGCAAAAATGCATAGACTCCGGCCATCTGCTTCTCAACAAAACCGGCACGTATCAGATAAGATGCGTTAATCGAATCGGCATCTGCCGGCACTTCTTTTCGAGTTTTTAAAAATAATTTCGATTGTTTCATAACTTCTCCAACTTTCAATTTAATTGGGCTACTTACCAAGCATTCTCATCACATCTTTATATGTCACAGCCAGGATAAGAAGTATTAAAAGAGCAAAACCCACGGTATGAATTATTCCCTCGACTTCCTCCTTGACCACCTTTTTGCCAAATATTTTTTCTAGAATAATGAATAGCAACCTTCCGCCGTCCAGTGCAGGGAAAGGCAGAATATTGATTAGACCCAAATTTATAGAGAGCAAAGCCATAAATTGAATCAACGCCGTTACACCGGCTCTTGCAGCTGCGCCTGTCAAATTGAAGATTGCTACAGGGCCACCTACCTCTTTGGAGATTTCCCCTCTTGCAAATAATTGGTGGAAAAAGCTACCCAGAAATACAAACATTTGTTTGGTAATGCCTCCGACCTCAAGGGCAGCATAGTAAGGGGCTTTGTACCATGGCAGTCTAATCACTGATTGGTTATATATTCCTATTCCAATCGGAGCATCGCTATTGTCCGATACGATCAATTTCTTGTCCAAAATTTGCCCTTCACGGCTAACTGTCAAAGTCACTTCTCTGCCCTTATTGGCACCCGTGAAATCACTAACGCTTTGCTCGGAATCGAAGGTTACTGTTTGATCTGAGTCGGTTCCCTTCAAAATTATATCCTCCGGCTCCAAACCGGCTTTCGCCGCCGGCGAATCTTTTTGCACCTCGACGACATAAATTTTGGGAGATGATACTTTCCCGGCGACATTTTCCAGTGATACTGTCATCGGGGCCATTCCAGCAACATAACCAACGGTCAAAAGCAGCCAAGCCAACACAAAGTTCATGAGGACTCCGGCGATACTGATCAGAAATCTTTTGCCAGGAGATTGATTAAGGAAAGCATGAGGATCGCTAAGAATATTTCCTTTTTTATCCTTCTCGTTCGAGCCCTTACTGGTTTTTGAAGTGAAGTCGGCGCCATTCTCCCCAAGCATCTGCACATAACCGCCAAACGGCAAAAGCCCGATTGTGTACTTTGTCTCTTTTTTGATGAATGAAATAATTCTCGGAGGAAAACCGATCGCAAATTCCAACACTTTCACCCCAGATAACTTGGCCGCGACGAAATGTCCCAGTTCATGGACCATGACTAGGACCCCGAGGACTATGATAAATGCGATAATAGTTGTTAACATAATTCCTTTAGTTAAAAGTTTTCAAGTTGTAAGTTCTAAAATTCTTGCTTAAATGCAAATCTTTGACTTCACGATCTTCGACTTTATCGACTAGAAAATAGCAAAAACTAAATTTTCATCACTTCTGCTTCTTTTTCGGCCGCTACACGATCGACTTCCTTGTTCATATCGTTAACCATTTTGTTCAATTCTTCTTCGGCCCAACGACGGTCATCTTCTGTTGCTTCATTATTCTTCTCGGCCGTCTGGACTTTGTCCCAAGATTCTCTTCTGACATTTCGAACCGATATTTTAGCTTCTTCGGCCATTTTTCTGACCTGACTTGCTATTTCTCTTCTTCTTTCCTCCGTCATTGGAGGAAGCATCAATCTAATCTGCTGTCCATCGTTGACAGGAGCAAGCCCAATATCGGAATTTCGAATTGCTGTCTCGATAGCGCCAAGAGCGTTTCTATCCCAGGGTTTTGCTACGATCTGATTTGACTCCGGAACAGAAATTGTAGCAACCTCCTTGATGGATGTGTTCGTGCCATAATAAGAAACCATTATTCCATCGAGTATGGCCGGATTGGCTCTGCCCGTGCGGATTTTTGATAGTTCGGCACTAAATGCAGCAATGGAGGCCTGCATTTTTGGTTTGGATTCTTTTAAAATTCCATCAATCATAATTTACTCCGTTTTTACCACAGATTACGAATATTTGGATCGAAATATATCCGTACATTCGTATTATCTGTAATCTGTTTTTTATTATTTAACGACGGTCCCTATTTCCTGACCCATCACTGCTTTCCTAATATTACCTTTTTCCAACCTAAAAACAACTATTGAAATACCATTTTCCTTGCACGTTTCAAAAGCGCCCCTGTCCATCACCTTCAAGTCTCTCTCCAAAACCTCATCAAAACTGATCGCAGAAAACTTTTTCGCATTTGGATTTACAAAAGGATCAGAATCATAGACTCCGTCAACCTTTGTCATCTTGAAAATTACCTCCATATCGAGCTCTTTGGCTCTGGTCGCTGCCCCAGAATCTGAGGAGCGAAATGGTTTTCCCTCACCGCCTGACAAAAGCAAAACCTTACCCTGGTCCAATGTTTTTTTGCCCTCTGAAACTGAATATGATCCCATATCACCAACTTGTCCCAAAGCAGAGAGAGCATGATTTTCAACACCAAAGGACTTGAATAGATCAGACAAAGCCAGACAATTTATACAAATAGCTAGCATCCCCATCCAATGACTGGTTTCCTCTCTAATCCCATCTTTTTCAAAGGACTCAGCGCCACGGTAAATGTTACCGCCCCCAACAACAACAGCTACTTTTGCCCCCAAGTCCTGCGCTTCCTTGATCTCGGAAGCAACAAATTGAGCAACCTCTGGATCAATGCCGCTCTGCCGGCTCCCCTGAAGGGCCTCGCCGGAGAGTTTAATGAGTATTTTGTTATATTTCATAATTAGACAATACCAAAAAGTTCCGCCGAGCGGAAGGTTTTTGCCCCATTTATTGGGATTTTAATCGCCCCACCCCCATGGGGCGATTAAAAAAACCGGCAGCACCTTCATGCGGCCGGTATCCCTTCCATTCTTTCCCCCGTTCTGCCCCGTTCCCCATCGCCCATTCCACGTTCCCCCTTCCACGTTCTACATTCCACATTCTACATTCCACTATTCTATGCTCCAATTTCAAACCGACAAAATCTTGAGATAACGATTTTCTCGCCGATCTTAGAAATTTTTTCATTCAAAAGGTCATTTATAGTTAAGTCCGGATTCTTGACGAAAGATTGTTCGAGTAGACAAATTTCACTATAGAATTTTGAAAGTCTGCCCTCTACAATTTTTTCAGCAATATTCTCAGGCTTACCAGAAGCTTTTACTTCTTCGAGAAGGATTTCTCTTTCTTTTGCGACTTCTTCTGCAGGGACCTCGTCACGACTAACAAATTTCGGCGCCATCGCAGCGATATGAAGAGCAACGTCGTGCGCAAACTCTTTGAACTCTTCGTTTTTTGCGACAAAATCTGTCTCGGCGAGCACTTCAACCATTACACCGATTTTTCCACCGGCATGTATATATGATTCGATGATTCCGTTTTTTGTCTCCCTTTCGGATCTTTTAGCTGCCTTGGCTGCACCTTTTTTGCGAAGGATTTCCATCGCTTTTTCTTCATTACCGCCGGCCTCGACAAGAGCGTTCTTGCATTCCATCATTCCTATGCCTGTTTTGGCTCTCAAATCTGCGATTTGTTTTGCTGTAATATTTGACATAAATTCCTTTGTTTAATTACCCCCAATGTTATTCTCGGATAGACAGCGCTATGATCCGGGAATCCAATACTTTATATTATAACGACCAAACTTCCTGGATTCCAGTCCGCCAGCTGGCGGATCGAGCTTACAGTCTGGAATGACATACGAGGGAAATATGTAATACTTAGTTGTTTAGTTTCTTTTCGTTTTTAGCGTTAGTTACTTTGTTTCAGCTACTTTGGCTGACTTGGCTTTTGCTTCTTTGATAGCACGAGCGAAAGTGTCTGCGATCAGTTTTACTGATTTTGTGGCATCATCATTGGCAGGAATCGGATACTCTACAGCATTTGGATCAGCATTTGTATCGACAACTGCGACGACGGGGATATTGATACCTTTTGCTTCTCTGAGTGCGATCTTCTCGTCGTACGAACCGAAAAGGATCAACGCGTCCGGCTTTCTGTCCATACCGACTAAACCGCCGAGAAACTTTTCGCCTCTTGCAACTTCTTTACGAAGTTTTGAGAGTTCACTCTTTGGCAGATCATTATTTTTTTCAAGTTCTTCCTTTTGTTTCTGAAAGTTTTTGACAGCGCTCTTGATAGCTTCAAAATTGGTAATAGTACCACCGAGCCAACGAACATTTACATAAGGCATGCCCGCTTCAACAGCAGCTTCTTTGACAATTTCACCGGACTGCTTTTTGGTCCCGACAAAAATAAAAGTTTTGCCTTCTGAAGCCTCACGACTGATGAATTCGACTGCTTCTTTCAATTTCGCTTCTGTCTCTTCCAAGTTGATAACGTGGACGCCAGATTTAGAAATGTAAATGTAAGGCGCCATTTTTGGGTGCCATCTGGAGGTCTTGTGACCGAAGTGAACACCGGCGTCAAGCATCTCTCTCAAACTCGGTAACTGGTTCATAAAAATCCTTATTACTAAATAATGCTAAAAACGAAAATAAACTAAACAACTAAAAACTAAATTTCGCTATTTGGTTTATTTTAGTTTTTAGAGTTGAACTGAACTTTCTCTTATTATCCTCATCCATTCGACTGGCTCCTTGGAAGGAGAGAGATTTGAGACGAATGTGTCGACTTCCCCCTTTAAAGCTAAATACGAAAATAAACTAAACAACAAAAAACTAAATTTCGTTCTTTCGTTTCTTTTAGTTTTTCGCATTAACTTGAACTAAGTACGATCTTATCATATTATTGACTCAAGTTCAAGAGTGTGATAGAATCATTCAAGTAAAACAAATACTAACGGATTATTGATTACCAATAGTCGGTAACAATTCGATATCTGTAGATTTGTATGATTAGTAATCTGTTTTTGAAATGAAAAAAAATACCCACCCAAATTACAAAGATATCACTATTTCCTGCGCCTGTGGAGCCAAATTTTCCGCCGGATCAACCAGGGACGATATTAGTGTTGAAATTTGTTCTCAATGTCATCCATTCTTCACCGGCAAGCAGAAACTTGTTGATACAGCCGGCAGAGTAGATAAATTCAAGGCCAGAATGGAAGCTTCCAAAAAGATGAAAGAAGAGGCAGCCAAAAAGGAAGCCGTAAAAGCAGCCAAACCTGCCAAAGAAGAGAAAAAAACAGAAGACAAATAGCTACTCTACCTGCCTCGCCGGCAGGCGGGTATTAAAGTCGGCCCAAAATCTTTATAATATAATTATTGAGATAAAGGCTGGCTTTTTAATTACAACGCTAAATGCGAAAAGAAACTAAACAACTAAAAACTATGATTTCGTTATTTCGGTTATTTTACCTTTAGCATTTAAAGATTATGAATAAAGAAAAACTACAAAAAATTTTAGACAGATACAACGAACTCTCAGCAAGCTTAGAGAGGCCTGAAATTCAAGCCAATAATGCAGAATTCACTAAAATTGCAAGAGAGAAATCCAGTCTTGATGATCTTGCACAATTAATCAATTCTTATTTTAGCGTACTCAAGAATATCTCCGATAGCGAAGAGATGATCAGTTCTAGCGACGAAGAACTCAGAGAGATGGCGCACGAAGAAATAAACCGACTAAATCCCAAGAAAGACAAGATGGAGAAAGAGTTGGAATTGGCTCTCCTGCCAAAAGATCCGAACGATGAAAAAAACTCTATTATTGAAATAAGGCCAGGAGCGGGCGGAGACGAATCAGAATTATTCGCCGCCGAGTTATTCCGCCTTTATACCCGCTTCGCCGAACGTCAAGGTTGGCGGGCAAACATTTTGGAATCTCAAACAACGGGAATTGGCGGATTAAAGTCAGTCACATTTGAAGTCAGCGGACAAAAAGTATATTCGAAGATGAAATATGAAAGCGGAGTTCACCGTGTTCAGCGTACGCCGGAAACGGAAAAACAGGGGAGAGTCCACACTTCCACCGTTACTGTCGCTGTCTTGCCTGAGGCAGAAGAGGCCGATATAAATATAAAAACTGAAGACCTCCGCATCGATACCTTCTGCTCAGGAGGAGCTGGCGGACAATCTGTGAACACAACGTATTCCGCTGTCCGAATCACTCACCTCCCTACCGGCATTGTAGTGCAGTGTCAGGATGAACGAAGCCAAATGAAGAACAAAGACAAGGCAATGAGTATTCTCCGCTCAAGAATTTTGGCCGCCGAAGAAGAACGACTGCAAAAAGAAAGAAAGGACTTGCGTCTTTCTCAGGTCGGGACAGGGGATCGTTCTGAAAAAATTAGAACTTACAATTTCCCTCAAGATCGTGTTACCGATCACAGAATAAATCAATCTTGGCACTCTCTGCCAAATATTATGGATGGCGATATCGAGCCGATAGTTAACGCCCTTATGACCGAAGACCAAGCAAGGAAGCTGGCAGCACAGTCATAATTTAAAATTTAGAATTTAATAATTTAAAAATATTTCTAAATTTTAAATTATTAATTGAAAATTAATCCATGAACCTGAAGAAACTATATTCTCAATCCGTCCTCAAACTCAAAGAGGTAAGTGCCTCTCCCGAACTCGATGTTCAGGTTCTTTTGTCATACGCGACTAGCAAAGACAAGACGTTCCTTCTGAGCCATCCTGAGTTCGAGCCGTCAAAGAGCCAAATTAATAAATTCCAGAAATTGTTGAAAAAACGCCAAAACAATGTACCGATTGTCTATCTTACCGGAAAAAAAGAATTTTTCGGGTACGAATTTCTGGTAACGCCCGATGTCCTTATCCCCCGCCCCGAAAGTGAATTTTTGGTAGAACAAGCGGTTGAAGTCCTTCAGAAAAAATTGAAAATTGTAAATTGTAAATTGAAAATTTTAGACCTTGGTACCGGCTCCGGCTGCCTCATCATCTCACTGGCCAAAAAACTTGATGAACTTTATGAACTTTCCAACTTTATAAACTTATACGCCTCCGATATTTCTGCAAAAGCCCTGAAAATGGCCAGGAAGAATGCAAAGAAGTTATTGTTCGAGGCCAGAGGCCGAGAACTATCAAACCAAGCTGGTTCTCGCTTGTGCTCGAACAATACGATTAAATTTATTCATTCTGACTTATTCCAAAATCATCAACTTCATAAAAAGCCTGCCTCGCCGTCAGGCGGGTTTGATCTTATTATCGCCAACTTGCCGTATGTCCCGAAGCTGGTATCAAAGTGTGAGTATAAAGTATTAAGCAATGAGCTGGAAACTCATAATACCAAATACATAATACATAATACGGTTAAGTTTGAACCCCAAAATGCAATCTTTGCCGACGACAATGGTTCAGAGATAATCAAACGATTTCTAGCGCAAGCCCGAAACCACCTTGCTGAAGATGGTACGATTTTAATTGAACTTGATCCCAGAAATGCTATGGAGATAGAAAAATTTTCACACTATCACTATCCAACCGCAAAAATAGAACTAAAAAAAGACCTTGCAGGTCTTGATCGTTATCTTACAATATCGTTATCTAGCTATTAATATAGCTGTCCCCTCACCTAGTTGGGCGAGGGGTAGCATTATACATACTGGCTAACTGACTGGCTAACTGAATCTTCGAATGTTTAGCCAGCACAGGCTGATAATGACCATATTTCCAAAGGCCAATACCAGTCCCTGGAAGGAGTAGTTCTGCAGAATCAATCCTGCTTGGACGATGCCAACAACTGCGATGATGGATACTGAAGCAGGATCAGCGGCCCACGTTCTGTGAAGCCCGAAACGCGATGTAATGAGCCAAAAGGCTACAAACACCGCTGCCCAGCACACTATCCACAACCACGGTATTACACCCGTGGCCGCGAGTGTCACCATGGCCGTTGCAACAGCCAACCATCCTGAATGAATGGGAATTTTCATTAGTTTTGCTCCTCATACCATCAGATCCAGATATCTATATATATTATAGTATATTATTAATATTTTGTCAATAGTTAGCTTAGTAACTCCTCACTCATTCTGTCATCCTGAACTTGTTTCAGGATCTATTATAACGATAGATTCCAGATCTCTAGCTTACAGTCCGGAATGACGATGGGGGGATGATCAGTTACTTTGCTTAGCAAATATCAATTCGATAAAAAGAAACATCAAAGACTCTCAGACTCGAAGAGAATAAGTCCCTTTGTCCTCAAAAAAAGAAAATAACAAATGGAGTTATATTTTATACACCCCACCTAGCCTCCCCTCGAGAAGGTGAGGAAGCAAGGAATTTGATCCTGAATAAACCTCGACAACACATTGAGGTGTCGAAATGACAAACAAATAAAATAAAAAATGTTTAGATTCTTTTTTCCAACTCTGGTTTTAGTTCTTCATATCCTGGTTTTCCGAGCAAAGAAAACATTTTATTCTTATAGGTCTCAACGCCTGGCTGGTCGAACGGATTGACTCCCAGAGTGTAAGCGCTGATAGCACAAGCCTTCTCGAAGAAATAGATCAGATTGCCGAGATAATAAGCATTAATCTTTGGAATATTGATGATAATATTTGGAACTCCTCCGTCCGTATGTGCCATAACTGTAGCTTCCAGAGCTTTTTGATTTACAAAATTGATTGATTTTCCGGCAAGAAAGTTCAGACCATCAATATTTCCTTCGACCTCCCCCAATGGAATGTCCTGTTCTTGATCCCGTATATTTAAAACCGTTTCGAATAAATTTCTTTTTCCCGCTTGAATATACTGCCCGAGAGAATGAAGATCAGTCGTGAAGTCAACGGAAGCCGGAAAGATTCCTGCTCCCCCTTTGCCTTCACTCTCACCGAAAAGCTGCTTCCACCATTCGGCAAAATAATGAAGAGAAGGCTCATAATTTACTAAGATCTCCAAGCTTTTACCTTGCCGATAGAGTAAATTACGTACGGCTGCATAAATACAAGCGTCATTTTTTTCAGTATCTCTTCCCTTCAAATCTTCTTCACTCGCTTTAGCGCCACCGATTAGTTCATCGATATCAATACCTGCGACAGCGATAGGGAGAAGGCCCACAGGAGTCAAAACTGAATATCTGCCGCCGATATTGTCAGGGATGACGAATGTTTTATAGCCCTCGTCACCAGCGAGTTTCTTAAGAGAACCCTTTTCCTTATCTGTAGTTACGATGATACGCTTAGCCGCCTCGTCCTTTCCATACTTATTCTCCAGATATTCTTTGAATACTCTAAATGCAATGGCCGGCTCTGTCGTAGTCCCCGATTTCGATATCACGTTGATACTGATATCCTTCCCTTCTAAAACATGCAGAAGGTCGGATAAATATTTTCCGCTGATATTATTACCGGCAAAATAAATTTCAGGGTAATCCCTTTTCTTCTTTGGCAGACTATTAAAAAATGATGGCTTCAGGGCTTCGATGACTGCCCTGGAGCCCAGATATGAACCGCCAATGCCGATAACAATAAAAGCATCGGAATTATCCTTGATTTTTTCTGCTGTTTCCCTGATATCAACGATTTCAGATTGGCTTATTTGACTTGGTAGATCAGCCCAGCCAAGCATCTCATTGCCGGCACCGCTTTTGTCTTCAATTTTTTGATACGCCTCTGCTATTTCGGATTTGATGAGACTAAAGTCATTTCCGTTAATATCGATGCCCTTAGACTCAATTGTAATTTTATCCATCTCAATTCCTTTTTATTATTCTCTTACCAATATAGCACAAAATCATTTTGTACAGATAGTTGGATAATGAAAAACCGCCCTGTTGAGGAACGGTTTTTCTTGATTTCATCCTAAGAGAGTTCTTCCAATCTGTGATTCGTAATCCGCCTTTTATCTACTTTCTTCTAGTTTTACTTTGACTTCTTTCGTTTCTCCCTTCGAAACAACCTTCAACGTGACGGTTTCACCTACCTGATATTGCTGAACTAGTTGAACAAGGCTGTGATCTTCATTGATAATCTGTCCGTTTACCTCTGTAATGATATCATTCTCGGCGATTCCGGCCTTATCGGCAGGCGATCCTGGCACCACTGCAAAGTCGGTTAAACCCCTGCCGCGTTGGACGAGAGCCCCATGATCAGACGGGAGACTGGATTGTTTGGCCACGCTTGGTGTGATCTCAAAATATCTAACACCTAGGTATGGTCTGATTATCCTACCGGTTTTCTTGATACTATCAATTGCCGATTTTGCCGCGTTGATGGGGATTGCAAAACCGATTCCCTGTGCGCCAGAGGCGACAGCGGTATTTATACCAATCACTTGACCGGCCAGATTTACCAGAGGGCCACCTGAATTTCCCGAGTTGATTGCCGCATCAGTCTGAAGCAAATCGCTCAAGGTTTCTGAGCTAGATCCGCTTGCGCTTGAAGCATCAATCTTGCGCCCCTTGGCTGAGATTATGCCCGAAGTTACAGTATTTTGAAATTGTCCGAGTGCATTGCCGACGGTGATGACCCATTGTCCGACCTGGAGCTGATCAGAATCACCCAACTCCACCACCGGAAGATTTCGAGCTTCCACTTTTATCACAGCAAGGTCATTTACCGGATCCAGCGACTGAACCTTGGCATCATAGGTTTTCCCATCACGCATGATTACCGTGTAAGTCCCGTTTGTATCGCTAACGACATGTTTGTTAGTTAAGATCAGACCATCGCTTGTTATAATAAAACCTGTCCCAGCCGCCTGAGTTTCATAAGAACCAAGAATCGTTTGAACAGTCGATTTTTGTGTAATAGAGACTACTGAGTTTGACACTTTGTTAACGACATCAATAAATGCATTTGATTCCTCAACCGTAATTTTTTGAGTTGATGTTGTCGGAATCGCTAAATCTTTGAATCTGGATAGCCCTATTTTGGTAGCCAACTCTCCGTTATTCTGAGAAAGAAGGACGACCCCTCCAATCCCACCCACCGCACCTGCAAAAAAGATCAGAATCACAATAATAACGATAAAAGCTAATTGAGCGCCTTTATTTTTTTTATCAGCGACATACTCCTTCATAGATGAATCTTCATATTCCAACTTTGACATAATTCTCCTATTTATCGAGCTTATCGGAAATGGTGTCAGCCGTTTCTTTAATTAATTCCTTGCCCTTTTCAGTCAGATCATTGGCTTTTTTACTGACAATTTTTCTTGTTTCTTTCCCACTCCTTGGAGCAAATAAAATGCCAGCGACTGCCCCGATTGCCCCGCCCAGAAGTGCTCCGAGGACGAATTTGTTGCTATTCTTCATCTGTCTCTCCTTTTTTGTTTACCGAACTTTTTATTTTTTTGATAAAATCCATTGAATAGAAAAAACCTTTCACCATTTCTACAAGCGTTTCAGCTTTGGCCTCAAGTTTATCAATCGCCCGGTCAAGCTCGGAAACCCTCTTTTCCATGATATCACTCGTCTTCTTTACATTGGTCATTATCTGATAAAGACGCAGGAGAACTGCACATAATAATAGAACGGCAATAATGGATACGAGAACTAGTATTTGCTCTAACGTCATTGATAAACCCTTTCTTAATAAAAAATAACGAAATCTCCGCTAAATTAAAGTATATGACGTTTGGCCTAAATACGCAACAAGAGATTATATAATTATTATCAGGAATTAAGCTGAAAATTTGCTGAAATTTACTTTTTGATCAGCTCAGCTTCGTTCTCCTCTTTTTGGATCATCTTGCCCAAAGAGTAAGTTACCAATACAGCGATGCCTGTCACAATCAAAGCGTAAATAAGTTTTGACCAAATTGCCGATCCTTTTTCTGGTATGATCTCAGTGATAACCGCTTGAATCGTTTCATTCCAGGCCAATGCCGCAGCAAGGCCAAAGCCAGCCGTAGCCAGAGAAATCATTGTCTTTAAAAATTCCATTCTCAACTCATTGCTTTTTTTCTTTATTTTATCCATAGTTTTTCCTTAAAATAGTGTCATTCCCGACCTGACCATGTGCCTCATAGCCTTGGCGAAGTGGCATCGGGAATCCAATTCCTTATTACTTTTCTAATTTTTCTTTTAATATTCTATTTGCCTCTCTTGGATCTGCCTGTCCTTTTGTCTCTTTCATTAGTTGCCCCATAAAAAAGCCGAAAAGCTGTTTTTCACCATTTTTATAGCGCTCTAATTCTTTCAAATTTGCCGAAACAATCTTTCCGACGATCGACGACAAATCGATTGCCTCTCCTTGAGAATTTTCAAATGCATCTTCAAAGGTTTTCCCGCAATTAATTTCTTGCACGATAGCCGTAAAGGTTTGCTTATTGATTTTGCCGTCGGCCAAATTGTCAATCGCTTTAGCAAATTCTGCCGACTTTTTCTCATCGCTTGGAACAAAACCAAAATAATTATGCACAATTGCTTTCGCAAGGAGTGGATAGCTTTGATCTGAAAGTTCATCTTTAATTTGGCAAAAGGCTTGGCTCTTGCTTCTATCGGAAGCCAAAACTTTGCCCTCCGCTTCAGGGATACCAAGAGAAGTTAATTTATCAATTTTTTCCTCCTCGGTCTCTTTGAATTCTGACTTTAATATATCCAAATTCATAGCCGAAGTATCGAATGGCGGCAAATCCGGCTCTGGGAAATAACGATAGTCGGCTGCTTCTTCCTTTCTTCTCTGCAAATAAACTTCATTGTTGATGCTGTCATAGCCCCAAGTTTCTTTGGTCAATTTCGCGGGCCAATCTTCGTGCTCCTCTTTCAACTTGGTCTCAACCAAAGCCAACGCTTTTTCCACAAATCTAAACGAGTTCAAATTCTTCAATTCGATGATCTGGGACATCCTGTGCTTCCCATTTTCATCTTTTGGCCTTTCACTAATTGAAATATTAGCATCACAACGAAGATGACCCTTTTCCATATCGGCATCTGATACCTCGACGACATCCCGAACGATTTTTTGCAACTTTCGCAAGAATTGTCCCGCCATTTCCGGCGAAGTAATATCCGGCTCCGTTACGATCTCCATTAGCGGAGTTCCCGATCTATTCAAATCAACCAAGCTCTTCCCACCCGAATGAATAAGCTTCCCCGCATCTTCTTCTAGGTGAATTCTATTTAATCTAATAGTGATTTCTTCCTCTTCAACTTTTGACTTAAGCGATCCATTGATCGCGAATGGTTCATCGTACTGGCTGATCTGATAACCCTTTGGCAGATCAGGATAAAAGTAATGTTTGCGGTCAAATTTCGCAATTTTGGGAATAGAACAACCCAAAGCCAAACCTGTTTTGATTGTCCATAGAATCGCCTGCTTGTTTGCCACCGGCAAAGCTCCAGGCAAGCCAAGACAGACTGGGCACACAAGAGTGTTGGGTTCTACTGCAGCGTACTTGCCATCCGTAGCTTCAACGAAGGATTGGTTATCACAACTACAAAACATTTTACTTTTTGTCTTTAGCTGTACGTGGATTTCCAATCCGATCGTTGTAACGAGGGTAGTCGAATCCACCTGTGGTGAGCTTGTCGAATCCATTGTAGTTTTTAACTCTGTCATATTTATTATAATTTAAATTTTCTTGTTAAACTTTGCTAGCTCTTCAGAAACTCCTCTGTGTATTCATCTTCGCGCCCCTTCATCATCTCGAATGCAATCTTCACTTTGGCTTCTGTCTTTAACGCGAATTGTACTTCTTCTTCGGTAAATTGATATTCAGAGGGCTCGCCTTCCAGTTCTTTCAATCGTGCGATGTCGGCTCCACTCAAGCGGACTATACCCATCACATACTTGATGTGATCCTGAAATTTTTTAGCCTTTTCTACCCTCTCCTCTCCTAGTCTAGAATAGGACTCGATGCCGCCGGCCTGAACGATTCCACCGTACTGCTCATGCTCAAGAGATAGAAGAAAGTTACTATAAGTATCAAAAAGACTATGGAAAATTTCCCTTGGATTACGTGGGTCAACGGTTTCAAATTCTCCACTCATTTTAAATCCTCTCCAAATAATTCAATAGTTTCCGGGCAGCATTTCGTAATTCGCTACTCATAATATTCGACTCCTGCGCATGAGCTATCTGGTTTCTGACAATATGGCCCTGCCAAACTTCATCATACAATGATGGACTGATAGAATTGCGTACACTTCTAAACCTATCAGCAAATGTCTGTCCCGGATATCCAGCTACTTGCAAAGCATAATCAACTAATTTATCAGCCTCCATCACGGCATGTTTAAGTTCTATTTGATTTTCAGCATTTAACATTTTTTCGACCTCTAACCTTTTAGAAGTGATATAACTTCTATCTTCGATCTTCAAGCCTGTTTTCTTAACACCAAGCTTCAACCCCCTAAATGGCAGTCTGACCAGCCACCAAAGCATCTTAAAAATTCCAACAATCAAAACCTCGGCGACACCGGGCTGCTGCTGATATTTTTGTTTTTTGTGATAACTCGAATTATAATTCATAATATCTTTCCCATAAATTAAGTATTGTCATTCTCGGACAGGATGAGCCTTAACCTTTGAAATCTAATAGTTGGGCGATCCATGATCCGGGAATCCAGGAAGTTGCTTTGCTTGTGCAGGTAACTGGATTCCAGCCCGCTAGCTAGCGGATCAAGCTTACAGTCTGGAATGACAAAGGAACTCTAATCAACAATCTCTACCGACTGAATCATCACCGGATCAATTGGCTTGTCGCTGTCGTCAACAGGTACCTCCGAAATTTTTAGGGCTATATCCAAGCCCTTCGTCACCCTGCCGAATACTGTGTGCATACCATCTAGATGGGGCTGATCCTGTTCAGTAATTATGAAAAATTGACTTCCGTTGGTATCGGCACCAGAATTAGCCATAGCTATTGAACCGGCTTGCATCTTATGAGATTTTAGATTTTCACTATACTGGTAACCTTTGATCTGTTCATAATATTCCTTTACTGTCAGCTGACCATATTTTTCCAAATCCTCAGTACCAATTTGGCCGGAGACAGAAGGAGTGTTTTTGACAATCTGTTTGTCTAGGCCGAGGGCTGTCGCGTTAATTTCATCCTCAAAAGTCCCACCAAAGGCGCTCTCGCCTCCAGTTCCGTCGCCCTTCGGATCGCCACCTTGTATCATGAACCCCTTAATAACTCGGTGCCATGTTAAATTGTCGTAAAAACCTTGCTTAGATAATTCGACAAAATTCTCGACAGTCTTCGGCGCATCCTTTGAGTACAATTCGATCTCTATATCTCCCATCGAGGTATAGATGACAGCGTTTTCTATTCCATTCATAGTGTCCTTTTTAATGAAAGGGAAAGCGATAATAGCAATAAAACAGGCACAATAAATCCAGAAATTGATCGTCCGCCAAAAGTTTTCCCAAGGATTTTTGCTTCGCTCAATTATACGCAAAGTTTCCTTGCGAACCTTTTGAACATATTCTTTTTTCTCCCTCCTGATTTGTGCTCGTTTACCCATTTTCTCCTTATCATCCTCGGAGCAGGCAAAGCCATGACCCGGGGATCCCATTTTATTATATTTACCTAATAAACGGTTTCTTTTTATGAAAATCTGTAGCCAATTGATACGCATAGCCGAATTGCAATATTTTTTCTTCGCCGAACATCGGACCTATCAGCTGTGCTCCGACTGGCAAACCGTCGCTTGTAAGCCCGGCGGGCATGCTTAGTGCAGGCACTCCAGCGACGTTTACCGGCGCTGTATCAACATCTGCAAGATACATCGAAAGTGGATCAGCCAATTTCTCACCGATCCTAAATGCCGGAAACGGCGAGACTGGTGTCAGTAATATATCATACTCTTTGAAAATATTTTCGAATTCTTTTCGAATTTTCGTCCGGACTTTAGCAGCATTCTTGTAGTATGCATCAAAATAACCTGATGACAACGCATGAGTCCCCATCATTATTGAGCGCTTAGGTTCCGGCCCAAATCCCTCACTTCGGGATTCCAAATAGACTTGTTCCAAGGTTTGTGATTTGTCGTTTATTTTTTGTGATTTTAGGACAGAATGTCCGAAACGAATTCCGTCATATCTCGATAAATTCGATGATGCTTCTGACTTGGCGAGGATGTAATAAGTCGCAATCGCATAATGCGTCAGGGGTAATGATACTTCTTCGACTATAGCACCTAATTCCTCAAACTTCTTTTTAGTTTGCTCTAATATCTCGGCCACTTCATGGTCCAATCCTTCTCCGTAATATTCTTTCGGAATCCCGATCTTCTTACCTTTAATGTCACCAGCTAGACATTCCGAATAATCGGGTAGTTCTCCTTGAACTGTCGTGGCATCTTTTTTGTCGTTGCCGGCAATTGAGTTTAGAATTATGGCAATATCTTCAACAGATTTGGCGAAAGGTCCGATAGTATCGAAGCTCGAGGCATAGCTCATCACACCATATCTGGAAACCAATCCATAGGAGACTTTTAGCCCTGTCACGCTACAGAAGCTGGCTGGTTGGCGAATCGAACCGCCGGTATCCGTCCCCAACGCAAACAGGCACTCGTCCGCCGCCACCGCAGCCGCAGAGCCTCCCGATGATCCTCCAGGGACTCTATCTATCGCCCAAGGATTTTTCGTAACAGCGAGAGCTGAATTCTCTGTCGATGAACCCATCGCAAATTCATCTAGATTAGTCTTCCCAATAAGCACACAACCAGATAGTTCCAGCCTTTTATATACTGTCGCATTATATGGCGGTATAAAGTCTTCTAAAATCTTTGAAGCAGCCGTGGTTTTGATATCTTTCGTCAAAATAATATCCTTAACGGCGACAGGAATACCATCAATTTGGCTGAGAATTTTACCATTTTTCCGTCGCTCATCGGATGCCTTCGCCATCTCCATAGCCTTCTCTTTGCAAAGAGTAATGTATGCGCCTACTTTTGACTCGACTTCATCAATCCTCACAAAAATGGCTTCGGTCAATTCCACCGAAGTAATTTCGCCCATTCTTAATTTCTCAGATGCCTCTTTGATTGTAAATTGATGCAAATTCATTGTTTTTCTTTTCTGTCATCTCGAGCGGCGGTAGCCAGCCGAGAGATCTTTAGACTGACTTAACGCCATTGTGCCGCAAAAGATTTCTCCGCCCCTGACAACACATCAGGGAGTCGAAATGACAACCAAGGGGCAATTATTTATTCAATATCCGCTCTAACTAATCCGATTGGAAACGCTCTTCCACCAGTTTGATCACCAGTTTGACTTCGAATAAGCGAGACTCCAAGTTCTTTTAAATTTGTTTGAATCGACAAGATCTCAGCGTGCAGGACAGGAAGGCGTTCTCTCATTTTGCCAGCTATAACACCCAGATCAGCGAGTTCCTTGTTCATTGCATCATCAGCGAAACCAGTATTACTTTTCTCCCCAACAATATACTCCGACTCAACCCTTGCCCTTGATAGTTCGAGTGGTTTTGCTGTCTGCGCAATTTCATCCAGTTGTTTCACTGCCTTTGCTAGATACTCGTGATAGCTATACTTAATATCTAGATCGGCTACTAGCTGCCCAATACTGTTGATTTCTTCTGCTGCTAAGTCTCGTTTCGCTACATGAACATAAAAATAGCCGGGCTGAAAAATGAGAAGTGATCCATCGGTATACTCGGCTGGAGAATCTGGTTCTTCTCCAAAAGTCCTGATAGACCCGGCCAACATCCTCTCTAGGCCATATTTAAAAATGGCTCTTCCCTGGTCGTCAAGAAGCTTATTTTCATGAAGATCGACCCCACTGGGTATATCCATTGGGGACATATCTTTTGGCTGCCTAACGCCAACGTCGCTAAATTGTTCTGGGTTCATAATCTCCTTTTGATTTTATCATTTATTCGAATACACCCGGAACAATGAAGCTGCCGTCCTTAAATTCAGGTGCATTCTTCGCGATATCTTCATGTGTAATTCCCGACGGCTCAACTATATCTTCGCGCTCCACGTTTTCCAGCCCCGTGACGTTTGCAGTCGGCTCGACACCATCTGTATCAACTTCATTTAGCTGTTCCACATACGCCAAAATAGAAGAAAGCTGTTCCTGATATTTTCCCGTCTCTTCCTTTGAAAGCTCTAGTTTAGAAAGTCTAGCAATATGCAAGACCTCTTCAGCGGTCAATTTTGGCATAATAAATCTGGTTAATGCTACAAAGAAATCCTAACATTAACGCATCTAAAGTTCAACTGCAAACCGTTCAATTGATGGTTATTTTTCCCTCTTTGCCGTCTTCTTTTTCTTCCGGTTTGCGGAGGGTAAATAATCCGCTGCTTTTAAGGAATAGATCCGGACGGAGTTTTATCTTTGGCAAATTGATCAATTGAGGGCGTTTCTCTCTCCGTCCTTTTACTAGTGTGAAAAAAGCTAATCTGAGGCCTTTGGGGATGAAAAAGAAAAGATATTTAAACAGAGCCATTAAAGTCCAGGGGGCATACATAGCTTGAGTCTGATGATGCTTCAATGCTTTGTGCAAATCTTGCACTGTATTGCCTTCAAAAAGCGTATAACCTTTGCCGATCGCTTCCACAATATGAGCATCAGATGATCCAGTTTCACCTTTGAAAAGCATCGTTCTATTTACAAATGCGGCCCGGAGATTTTCTTCACCCAAGGTTGGCGTTGCATTCACTACTTCAACGGCATCAAAACCGTTCTTTTCTTTAACAATTGTGACCAAACCAACACCATCAAGCGTTAAATATCTGGGATCTCTTACCCGGACATGCTGAAATGGATGAGCTGCAATCGCAATACCCCCCTGCGCATGAATCCTTTCCAAAGTATGGTGAGCATTTAAACCGCCTGGAATTGGCTCTTTTAAGAACAAACCAAGAATGTGTCCTTCTTTACTTGTGACTTCCTCGCCGATAATAACCTCAAAGCGGTATTTCTTCTGTCTCAAAAGTTCCTGTGCTTCCAAGGCTCCGCTAATTTTGTCATGATCGGTAATTGCAATCACATCCAAATTCGTATGATTTTCAACATAATCAAGAATTTCCTGGATTGAGGGACGAGCGTCAGAATGATTCGAGTGGATATGCAAATCAGCCTTGCCAAGCGATGCGATTTCTTCAATCTTGTGAATATCTATTTTTGGTAAATCTAGTTTTTTCATAAATAAAAAGTGATTCTCTAAATAGTTCAAAAATAGTAGGTCACGAGACTAAACTTCGCCAATTCCGGCTTTTACTTCCAAACGAACTATTTTTTTTCATGCTTATTTAGGTGATCCAATATATATTGATCGGTTTCCGCCAAATCCGAGATTGACTGATCCATTTTATCAAGTCTTACATCAACTTGGTCAAATCTCTGATCAACCTTATCAAATCTATCATTCATCTTTGATTCTGATTTCTCTATCGCAAAATCAACAATGTCTTTGACCTCCTCAATAATGCCGTCCTTTTGCTCGGCAAGAAGAGTTTTGATAATTTTTATATCTGATTTATCTAACATAAAATATATTTTATCACTTTTTTATTAAATCAAGAAACTGCTCCTCGTCCAATATTTCAACTTTTAAGGAATTGGCCTTGTCTAATTTTGATCCTGGATCTTCTCCTACCACTAAATAATCAGTATTTTTTGAAACACTGCTCCCAACTTTTCCGCCTAGCTCGACAATTTTCTTATGAGCTTCATCCCGGGTCATTGACTCAAGAGAGCCTGTAACTACAAACGATTTTCCCTGCAACTTATTCGTTTTTACCGGTGAATGATAATTTTTTACAATTACACCCGATTTTAATAACTTTTCGATGTAACTTCTCTTTTTCTCGTCGGACAAATAAAGCCAAATCGATTTTGCGACCTTGCCACCGATTCCATAAATCGAATTTAACTCTTCTCCCGTAGCTTCCAAAAATCGATCCAAAGTGCCGAATTTTGCGGCTAAATCCGTTGCCGTTTCCAAGCCGACCATCGGAATACCAAGAGCGTAAATAAACCGTTCAAGGGTGATTTCCTTGTGCGCCTCGATCGATTCAATCAAATTACTCGCCGACTTCTCTGCAAAACGCTCGAGCGGTTCCAAGTCTCCAATTTTTAGAGTAAATAAATCAGCCGGGTCTTCGACAAGTCCGACATTCATCAATTGCTCGACAATTTTCTCGCCAAGCCCCTCGATATCAAAGGCCGCTTTGGAAACAAAATGTTCCAGCGCCCGTTTCTCTACTGCAAAACAGCTTGTATTTTCACACCGGTAAGCAACCTCGCCAACTTTTCGGTAAACATTGCCCCCGCACATCGGGCACTCGGTCGGCATCTGAAAAACTTGCTCCCGGCCTGTTCGTAACTCCTTGATTGCTGTGACGACTTCGGGAATAATATCGCCCGCTTTTCGAATGATGACTGTATCACCGATTCTGATGTCTTTTTTCTCGATCTCGTCAGCATTGTGCAAAGTTGCTCTGGAGACAGTGGAACCAGCGACTACCACCGGCCTCAGATGCGCTGTTGGCGTCAAAACGCCTGTTCGTCCCACCCTGACCTCAATATCTTCAATAACTGTTGTTACTTCCTCTGCGGGCCACTTGAAGGCTATAGCGGCCCTTGGAGATTTACCTACCGTACCTAATTTGGAAAATAATCTTTCATCATTGATATTCACGACCATTCCGTCGATTTGATAAGGCAGTTTTGGCCGGAGCTTTTCCCATTCGTACCAAAGCTTAAAAACATCTTCTAATTTCTTTTCATACTTATTATGATTATTCGTCGGCAGGCCTAGATTACTGATTATCTCATGCTCTTGTTCATGGGTATCAGTTTCGAATCCGATCAAGCCATAACCCATAAAGTCGAGGTTTCTGGATGAGGCAATCTTGGGATCAAGTTGTCGGATTGATCCGGCTGCGGCATTTCTAGGGTTTGCAAACAACGCCTCACCCCGGGTGAGGCGTTCCTTATTGAGCGCCTCAAAAGACTTTATCGGCATATAAATCTCACCGCGTATCTCGACCCGGCGGTTTTTTGCTATTTCAAAATATTTCGATTCTTCTCTGAGTTTCAAAGGAATGCTGCGGATAGTTTTGATATTCTCAGTCACGTCTTCCCCGACTTTACCGTCGCCGCGCGTTGCCCCATATATCAAATAACCATCTTCGTAAACCAAAGAGACAGCCAGGCCGTCCATCTTGATCTCACAATAATAGCCCGAGTCATCAATCGGCTTCGGCCCGACCAATCGAACCATTCGATCATACCAATCCTTCATCTCCTTCTCATCAAATGCGTCATTTAGAGAAATCATCGGCGATTGATGGACAATGGTTTTAAATTTCTTAATTGGCTCACCGCCAACTTTTTGGGAGGGCGAATTGGGGTCGTAGAATTCTGGAAATTGACTCTCCAATTTAACCAACTCGTGCATCAGAGAATCGTAATCAGCATCCGTTACCGTCGGGTCGTCAAGTACATGATATCTATACCGCATGTCGTCGATATATTTTCGAAGTTTCTCTATCCTAATTTTGGCTTGGTTTTTATCCATATTAATTGTCATTCCGGACTGTAGCTTGAGATCCGGAATCTATTTCCTTCATTGTTGGATCCTGAAACAAGATACAGATCCCTCGGCTTTTGCTCCTTCTTTTATCCACTTTATAACTTTCCAGCTTTATGAACTTTATAAACTCTAACTATTATGATTTTAACCGTTAATATTGCTTCCTTCAATAGAAAAAGCGCCCCGACGGAATAAACCATCGGGGCAAAGGTTGACGTTGTCGCTAATCTCTAACTGAAGATTACAACTAAACACGGATTGCTACTGAATGTCCGCAAGAACAATCGGCCTCAAGCTCAAGATCGCCCGGAAATGCCAATGTTATAATTTTTCGGTTACATTGCGGGCAGACCCAAGTCACTTCAAGAGTGGTATGGCTAGTCTGTGCTGTCCTCTCGGCAATTACCGCCTGAGGTTTTTGTTCCGTACTAGCGAGTGATTTCATGGTTTACTCCTCTAGAATTTGGCACCAAAAAATCCGCGTAATTGCGGATTCATCGCAGATATGAAATTCCACTTGGAGAAACTAATCTACTCTAGCTTCTCCAAAGCAATCCCATATCCACCCGTGCCGTGATGCAACCAATAATTTATACGAACAACAGTCGTTGTCGAAACGCCAAATTCCTTCGCAATGTCACGGATGCTTTTGTCCCCTTTCTTAAGTTGCCCGGCAATCAAAAACCGCCGGCTCGCCTCTTCGATTTCTTCCAAGGTCAAAAGATCGCGCAAAAAGGATGCCATCTCTTCTGGCTTTTCGATCAACGCCAAAATTTCATAAAGTTTCTTGGCTGCTTTTGATTGTAATTCCGGTTCCAATTCTCTTTTCATCTTTTTTTGATAATTCTTGATTAGTATCATCGTGTTAACACAGTGTAGCATAATCAATTAAATATTGTCAAGGGCTAGATTTTTTGAGATGCTTTGGTTATTAAAAATAGCTTCTGAAAGGATGACATACGATGACAGAAAAAATAATCGTAACGAGCTATGACGGGCCAGACCTCGATGGCACAGCGTCCGCTATCGCCTATTCCGACTTTTTGTGCCAAAATGACAAACCGGCAATGCCGATCTTGACCGGTAAGCCGCATCCTGAAGTTAAATACTTACTCAATTATCTCAAAATCGAATTTCCAACCGGAAAAATTGGTTCAAAATCCCAATTAGTTTTGGTAGATACAAGCGATCTACCAGGCTTGTCTAAGGATATCAACCCAGACAATGTTATCGAAATCATAGATCACCGCAAAGTAACCGATGAAACGTCTTTCAAAAATGCAAAGCGGCAAATTGAACCTGTCGGGGCAGCAGCTACACTCATTGCGGAGAGATTCTACAATAATAAAATTGAGCTCTCAAAGAACTCAGCTTTCCTTTTGTATGGCGGCATTGTTTCCAACACCTTAAATTTTAAATCCAATACAACTACTGATAGGGATATCGTGATGGCAGACTGGTTATCCAAGATTGCTGAAGCTCCAAAAGATATTGCAGACACGATGCTGCAAACCAAAACAAAAGAAATTCTCGCCAATCTTGAGGAGAGTCTGGTTGATGATATGAAAATCCAGGAATTTGGTGGTCTCAAGATAGGTATTCTTCAACTGGAAATAACTGGTTCAAATATTTTGCTTGGCAAACTACAAGAGATATCCATTACATTAACAGAAATAAAAAATCAATTTGAGCTTGATGAGATATTCCTGACAACAATAGATCTGAGTGATAATCTCAATCTGTTTATCTCCACGGAAAAAGAGACCAGTCAAATGCTCGAGAGCGTCCTAAATATCAAATTCAGGGATAATTATGCAATCCGTCAAGGAATCATTATGCGCAAGGAAATTATCCCCCTAATCAAGGAGTATTATGGCAGCAGAAGTTAAAATATTGATCGAGGGGTGGCTGCATAAAGACTGCCATTTGGCAGGCAAGGAGCCAACTACAGCAGCTACAATATCACTGATAAAAGACGGTGATATTATTGGCATTGTCGATCCCGGAGAACTTCCTAGCCAACAGATGCTTATTGATGCCCTGGCAAGGGAAAATTTGAAAGTAATAGATATCACCCATATCTTTATCACCCATTCACATATTGATCACTATCGTAATGCGGGGATGTTTCCGGAGACGACTAGAATTGTTGAATTCTTCGGCGAATGGCAGGAAGGTAGAGACAGAGATATCGAAAATGGTAAATATTCTGATAATATTGAGATCGTCAAAACCCCGGGGCATAACCGTGACGCCCTGACTTTTCTTGTCCAAACCACAAGCGGCAAAGTAGCCGTTGTCGGCGATGTCTTTTGGAAAGAGAACTATCCCGAAAATGATCCGTATGCAACTGATATGCCCGAACTTATCGAATCGAGAAAAAAAGTCTTAGAACTTGCCGATTATATCATCCCCGGCCACGGCGGGATGTTTAAAGTTAATTAGTATCCAATTGAATCTTACCAAAACACTATTTTCTCCCCCTTCTCAAGGGGGAGCTAGAGGGGGTTTATAGAATTATTCAGGCATCGGTCTTCGACTCTGAGGCCTAGCGACCTCGTCGCTCAGACTCGAAGAGAAAGAGCCCCCTGTCCTCTAATATAAATAAGGAATTGGATCCCCGGGTACCATTTCCAAGATCACCATTGGTCCCGAGGATGACATTTGGAGCTGAATTAGAGAGACATTTCTCTCAAAATCTTAATACGCTCTTTTACCGGCGGATGAGTTGAGAATAATTTTACAAAACCGGATTGATCCTCACCCTTTTCTTTCGCGCCAAGTGGATTGGCGATAAATAAATGAGCAGTAGCAGTGCTTGTTTTTCGCATCGGAGCCTTATACTGTGATATTTTTTCCAAAGCACCCGCCAATCCTTCCGGATATCTTGTCAACAAAGCGCCATCGGCATCAGCCAAATATTCGCGCCGTCGTGAAATTGCAAGTTGAACGATGATGCCAATAATCGGCGCCAATATTGCGGCGACAATGGAAACAATCAGTAAGATTGTTTGAATTTGGCCGCCTCCACTATTTTCATCCCTCTTCCCGCCAAAGCCAAATAAACGAGAACGCAGAAAAATGTCAGAGACGAGCGCGATTACTCCAACCAATACTGCTACGATCGTCATCAGCCGAATATCGTAATTACCGACATGCGATAGTTCATGAGCGATCACTCCAGAGAGTTCATTTTTGTCCAGGCGTTGCAACAGCCCTGCTGTTACTGCCACCGAAGCGTGTTTCGGGTCTCTGCCGGTTGCAAAAGCATTTGGTGCAGCATCGGGGATAATATAGACTTTTGGCATCGGCAAGCCTGCAGTTATCGACAGGTTCTCAACAATGCGCCAGAGTTCCGGATTATCCTTTTTTTGTATTTGTTGAGCGCCCGAAGTTGCTAAAACGATTGCGTCACCCGAATAATAACTCAAAAGCGCTTGAACAACTGCTATTATGACAGCAATCACAAGAATTGCCGGAGAATTATAAACATATGAAAAAAGCCAACCAAGCCCAATCACGATTAACACAAAGAAGAACACCAGTGCGGCGCTCCTCCTTTTATTACTATCTACTTGTGTCCAAAGATTCATAATATAATAGTTTATTTTCTATTTTCGCATTAATTACTTGGCGTATTTCCCCACCAGCGGCAATATTCTCTCTTTTCCGGTCACCGCATTGACTATGCCGTAGATTATCGAAGCGATGATTATCACTGCCAACACCCACGGAATGAAAGGCAGATAAAAAGAAAAACTAAAAATTACCCACAAAAAAAGCAGTGCGATCCCTTGTCTCGCATGAAATCGGATATATGAACTCTTTCGACCAAATAATACCGGGATTATTACCAGTATACTTAAGTATGACAAGACCGCCAAAATAGTCATTCCGTTCAGCTTTCTAAGATTGATCTTAGAAATGTCCAGTTTGACCAATTTCATTTTTGGGATCGAAAGGTTCGGTTTATTGAAATTTAACTTCATCAAGACTCCAGTTTTATTATTGTTTTCTATCCGAACGGATTAAAACCGTTCCATTCTGACACGTCTTTCATTTTTTAAACGCTCAAGATATAAACACTCCAAGAATAATTTTAGCATTTAAAACTTAACTTTGACCGGCTCTTTTTCCTCTGCCTCCTCCAATTCGAAGAGCTCTTTCGTTTGGAAGCGGAACATACCAGCGAGGATGCTGGTCGGAAATGATTGAATCGCGATATTCAACTCTCGCACATTGCTATTATAAAAGCGACGGGATGCCTGAATTTTATCTTCCGTATCTGTCAGTTCGGTCTGTAGTTGTGCGAAATTCTGATTTGCCTTGAGGTCTGGGTAAGCTTCAGCAACCGCGAATATTGTTTTGAGCGCCCCTTCCAGCTGATTTTCGGCCTTAGATTTATCGGCGACGCCCGTGGCACCCAGAGCTTCTGCTCTGGCCTTGGTAACATTCTCAAAAGCCTCTCTCTCATGTTTGGCGTAACCTTTGACAGTTTCAACTAAATTTGGGATCAGATCATATCTTCTCTTCATCTGAACGTTGATATCGCTCCAAGCTTCGTCTGCCCTGATTCGTAATTTCACTAAATTATTGTATATGCCGATTACGGCGATGGCTAGTATCGCTATAACAGCAATGATTATCCAAAATGCCATATTTGCTCCTTTTTTAGTTTTTCAAGATATAAAGTTGGAAAATTCATCCAGCAGTTGAAGCTCCTTACTGCCTTAAAAACTTTACCTTATGAACTGTCTTATCGTACTATCAGTTCGTCAGAATGTAAAGATATACATTTCCGACTTTTTTTGCCTGACTGTCTGAAATATCTTCAATTCTTGCACTCAATTCAAAACTGGACCCGTTGATGGATTTATACCCATAGTACCATCCGGAGCTATCGTTTGGATCCTTTGCAAGCGCCGAAATATACTTAGGGACAAGTGCCTTTTCGACGGCATTGCCCAGAGTATTGAGACGGACGTTTTCAACCGCAATAGGATATTTTTTATTAGCTATTTTATAGTTCTCCAGTGCAGCCTTGATCCCGGCCAAATCGCTCATTCTTGTTTCATCATTTGTCGGAACAACAGTGACAGTAGAAGAATTACTGTTGACTGAAGATTCTGAACCAGTCGCCGATGGCGTCTCAATAATCTCTTCAGAAACAAGTGAACTCCCGTCAGGCTTGACCACCGAAGATACATCAGGGTAAATGTACTCATTTTTCTGATCGAACTCGGAGAATTCTAAATTGAGAATCATCGCAGAGACGGCATAGGAAGGAGAGGCTCCAATTTTCAAGGTAATTTTGCGTATGAGCTTATCGGCAACGCCAATCCAAACATCGCCCTGAATATTTTGAACTACGTCGGAGGATATTCCGATTTTTTCTAAACTATCGCCAAATTCAAGTTTAGAGATAGTATATTTGTAAGTTAGTGTTTGACCAATTTTTTCGCTTCCGACGCGCTGACCATCAATAACAATGCTCTTTGCGACTGTTTGACTGAAAATTACATCCTTCAGTTTGTTACCCTGCATCTTTGCGAAGTCATACTGCAACCATTTATTCGGATCAGCGTTGTTACTAAATAAAATATTATCACTCTTCACCCAAAGCGTATTATCACTGTTTTTAAGTGAAATCTGAGAGCTTCCAGCCGCACGGTTAACGCTCAACGTTGCTTCATGCCCCGCTGCACTCGAGTTGGCTTGTACGCCAATATTGATCTGCTTCGATGTTGTCTCAGTTCCAATACTTTCATACGGAGAAAGTTCGCTCTCATTTAGGTAAGGATTCTCCAGATCAGCTGCAGGGGTATTTGTATTACTAAGTCCGGTATTGGAGTTTGTCGGCGAGCTGCTGTTGTTACTATTTGAATTATCATAATCCCCATAATAACTGTCGTCAGCGGCTGGATCACTCGTATCGCCGAAACTATAATCAGTAGAATACAGGCTTGAATTGTCAGATACTGAATTATCATCGTAAACGTCTGTTTCAAAAACTGCCAAAATCGCCTGCGTTAACGGAGCCATAGTCCAGATTTGTCTGGCCTCTTTCTCAGAGACTAGTGGTGTAGTAATCTCCGATTTTATGGTCTTATCTATCGTGAGTTCCAGACTGCCTTTGACCTTGAATTCAGGATGATCCGCCATACTGAGAATCGATCTACCAAGCGCCTGCTCTGTGTTCTTCGATAATCCTCCCCATAGCTGCTCGATTCCGACAGCGCCGTAAACTTTCTCAAGCCCGATAGAGATAAACCCTTTCTCCGTTGCTGCAACTAGGGCGATGAATATCAAAATAAAAGTAAAAACAGTTAGCGGAACCTTCAGATTGAAAGGTTCTTTATTCGGATTGGCATTCGTTTGAATTGTTTGTGCAGCAGGGACAGCTCTTTTCTCCTTTTTTCCAAACATCCTCAAACTGGAGAAAAGATTCGTTTTCGTTCGCTCAGGTTCAGTCGCCTTGGATGACTCAGGAATTGGCGCGAGAGGCTTCATCTCCATAACAGGAGGAGTTGTAACAGTCGAGATAGGAGGGCGTATATCCTGAACAGTCGGTTGGTCGGGGGCAGAGCCCTCAACAAATTTTTTGGTGGCAACCGGTTGTGGTGATGACAACGTAGCTTTTTGAGGTATCGTTTGAGCAGGAACAGGGGAAGAAGAATTAGCATCGCTAATCCCGCTAATCTCAGGCTTGGCTTGTACCGTCGCCGGCTCCTGCAACGCCTGGGGCATTTGAGGTGCTGGAGGCGCAGGCTGAATAAAATCTGTGGCCTGAACCACTTTCGGGCCAGATGTAGATTCTATATTCTCGGGCAAGCTAAAAGGCTTCGCCGCTACTCGACTAGTGCCGCCCTCTAATGTTCCAATAATCTTAGGTTTTTCTTCAGGCAGCTCAAGATCGTCATCCCACGGACTTAAGCCCTTGGAACTCGATGTAGCGCCTGTAACAATATTCTGCCCGGCAGGTCTCGCAGCAATATTAGTAGTGTTTGTGTCATCAACCATTATTATCCCTCCAGAAACATTATACAAAAAACCGCTTCAAAGCTCAATCAGCGATAACATATTCAAGCGCTGCATCGAGCTGGCTATCTTCTTCTTTACTGTCGCTACCTTTAATCTCTACGTCCGGAGTTATCCCTTCACCATTGATCGAACGCCCAGTTGGCGTATACCATTTGGCAACGGTAATCTTCAAAGCAGAGCCATCGGACAACTGTACTATCTCCTGAACGCTACCCTTGCCGAAGGTTTTCTCGCCAAAAACTCGTCCGCTTTTTCGATCCTGCAGCGCTCCAGCAAAAATTTCCGAGGCTGAGGCTGAGCCATTATTGACCAAAACTGCCGTCCTAAAACCAGAGAGCCTATTCTTTTTCGTCACATTATATGATTTATTATCGCCTGATCTTCCTTTCTCATTTACGACGATGCCGCCATCCAAAAAGTAGCTTGACAGATTGATCGCGCTTTCCAAATACCCTCCGGGATTATTGCGCAGATCAACTATTATACCGGCCGGTTTTGTCTTTACTATTTCACTTACAAAATCATCAAACAGTTTGTCAGTATCATCGCCGAATTGGCGTACATGGACTATCGCTATTTTTTTGCCTTTCTCAGTTCGGTATTCCCATTCAACACTTTTGATTGAAATGGTTTCTCTTGTAACTTCTACGTTGACAGGCTGATCGCTGCCCTCTCGAAATATCCTTAAGCGTACCTTGCTACCCTTCGGTCCTCTAATCTTATCAACAGTTTCATTGAAACCGAGACCTGATGTATCAACTTCATCCACCGCCAAAATAACATCACCGGCTTTTATTCCTGCTTGATCTGCCGGACTTTTTGATAAAGGCGCGACAACGGTTGGCAAACCATTCTTCAGAACCAGCTCCACTCCTATACCATCAAATTCTCCCTGTATGTCTTCTCTGAACCTCTTATTATCTTCTGGAGAGAAAAATACCGTATAAGGGTCATCCATCGATGATAGCATCCCCGAAATTGAACCATAAAGCATCTTTTGCAGATCAGGCGCTTGAACAGATCTTTCACTTAATTTGCTCCACGCCTCCCAAAAAAGCGAAAAATCTAAATTGTCCGGCTTCCCTGAATTTGTATTTTTAAAGTTAGAAATTACGTTTTTTTCTATACGGCCGTTCTCACCGATAGAATAACCAACCGAGAAAACTATGGCAAAACAAACTATCAGGCCGACGAAAAATAAAGTCTGCTTCTTCCATGAATTACTTGAAAGTTTATTGTCTAAAGTTGATTTCAACGCTAATAAGATCTTATTAATTTCATCGATCGCACCTGTGACATATTGTAACCTCTTCCTATTCCGATCGGATCGTTCATCAGATATTTGTTTCCCGTTTTTCCCTTGATCACGATGAAATGGGAAGATCCGTCGCGGTTAACTGCACCGACAGTCGGCAAAAATATACTGATTATGACCGGCCTCTTTGCTGCCAACTCAGCATCCACGGTGTCCCAATTTATTCCCTGGCTTGGCAGGACATTAACTCCAACCCCCGGCGGCGTTGTAACCAATAGATAACCTTCTCTGTCAAAAATTGCTGTGTTAGAGGCAATTGATGTAGGAGTGACGTTATTGCCATAGTATGAAGCTACCATCGCAATTGAGGTAATCAAACACCCATATTGATTGACTGTATATGGACTGTTTCCCAATTTAGTATAATTGCCCGTCTGCGCGTAAAAAGGCACGGACAAACCTCCGTTATCTGATACGATCTGGTCTCCCCAACGGCTAGTGGCCGTCAACGCCCGTATCTGTGAATCAATCTGACTAATTCTCTTTTGCGTTTCCGACTCCTGTGTCTTCAGATCGTCCAATGCATCCTTCTTGTTGTCCAGAACATAAGCCTTGTATTGTTTACTTTTCTCTAAATTCTGCTGTTGGCTAGCTTGATCTTCCTTTAAACTATTTAGCGCCTGCAATTGATTCTCCTGCTCCGACTTCTTAGCCGCCAAATTCGCCTGAAGAGTTACTATCTGATCTATTTCTGATTCGATCTGTTGTTTTAATGAATCATAATATTCCTGCTTTTCCACCAACTCAGAGACATTTCCCGAGCTTAAAAGTGCCGTCAATAGACCATCATTACCCTCCATATACCAAGAGGAAACGACTCTTCCAAGCCGGTCCTTCGTCTCCGCCAGTATACCCTGCTGCGTTTTAATTTGTTCCAGCAAAGTCTCGATCGCACTTTCTGTATCACCGATCTGACTTGACGTTTGAGTCAGAACTTTTTCGGTTTGCGAAATTTGATCAGTTACCCTGGTGATTTGGTCCTGTAGCATCTGCTGATCTTTCTCATTTTGTACCTTTTGGTTGCTGATCTGTTTTAACTGTTCCTGCAAAGCATTTTTTGTTTTTTGCAAATCACTAACGCTTGCTGATTTCACAGAAAAAGGAGTAAATACAAAGGTGAAAAGTAGAAGAAACATAACAAATTTTATCGCAATATTTTTCATTTTTTCAGATGTTTTTTAACTGCCAAAACAGAGCAAAGTGTACCCAAGACCAATCCAAATACTATTTGAACAAAGGTAATAAACCAGAAGTTTAATCCCAAGCTACCGGAATTTAATATACTTATATCCAGATAATTCTGGACCGCCGGCATCGAAAGTGTATAGCCGAAGTAAAGTGCGACCGCCGATATGATTGACGCAACCAAACCGTACATGAGACCTTCTACGAAGAAAGGGCCTTCAGTATACCAGTCCGTTGCCCCGACCAATTTCATTATTTCAATTTCATCATGACGCGCGTAGATTGTCAGTCTGATTGTATTATAAATTATCAAGATTGAGACAAGTATAAATACGGATGATAGAACCCAGCCGATAATCTTGATAAAGGTAGTGATTTTCATGAGCCTATTGATGAGATCCCGGTTCTTCTGATAGCTGATTTCTTTTATCAAAGGCTGGTAGTCAGCTGAGCTCAAGTAGCCATACACCTTCTCAAGATTTTCCGGCTTGTCGGTTTTGACTTCGAGACTCCTCGGCAAAGGATTAAAATTAGCAGAAACTAAATTTCTCAATTTTTCATTGTCCTTGTTACGCTCCTGCCAGCGCCCTAAAGCATCCTCTTTCGACACGTAATCTACTGATTTCACCTCCGGCATGGAAAGCAGATTATTCTCGATCGCAAAAATCTGATCCTTCGAAGTCGTATCGTTGAAGAAAGCAGAAATATCTACCTTGCTCTGCAATGACGTGGTCGTTCTGCTAGTAACAAAAAGCAGGGTAACAAAAAAGGAGATTGTGAAAAGGGTTAAAATCATAATCAAAATTGCCGCTAGAGATAACCAGAGATTGCGCCAAAGAGAAATGATCGACGTCTTCAAAATTCTATGAATGGAAACGAAAAACATAAGCTAGCTGAAGTTTAATAAATTAACAAAGTAATAAATAAAATAAATGATATAAATTTTCCTGACTGACTCTACGGAAAGTAGTCTTTACGAACTCTTGTTCTTATGCACTTTCCAAACTTTTAACTCTACAAACCTTAGTCTTTATGAACTTTTAGCTTTATGCACTTGATGAACTAAAGTATATATTTCCCCTTAGCCTGATCTGATACAATCCTGCCGTTCTTTATCGTTACAACTCTGCGCTCCAACGAATCGACTACCTCTTTATCATGTGTTGTCAAAATCACTATTGTTCCCTGCTTGTTTATTTTGAATAACAATTCGATAATTTCCCAGGTAGAAACGGGGTCAAGATTTCCTGTCGGCTCGTCAGCGATAAGTAATTTGGGATTGTGAACCAAAGCACGGGCAATCGAGACACGCTGCTTTTCTCCGCCAGACAGTTGCTCGGTTAAGGCATTTGTACGATTTGTCAAACCGACCAGCTCGATGATCTTCGGGACACGGTCGTTGATCTCTTCGTTTGTTGCGTCAGACACCTCAAGCGCAAATGAGACATTTTCGTAAACTGTCTTCTTCGGCAAAAGTTTGAAGTCTTGAAAAATTACACCGACCTTTCGGCGAAAGTAAGGTAGATCCTTCTGCTTTAGCTGCGTGACATCCCTGCCCGCTATCAAGATACTCCCGCTTGTGGGCTTCTCTTCGCAAGTCAGGAGTCGGATCAAAGTTGATTTGCCGGCCCCCGAAGGCCCTACCACAGAAATAAATTCCCCAATATTGATATCAAAGGATATATCTACCAATGCCTCGATGGTCGACTGATATATTTTGGAAACTTTTTTGAATGAGATAACGACCTCGTTTTTTTCCGAAGGTTTTTCCGGTTTGACCGGCTTCTTCTTATCCCCCTTCTCCTCTGTTTCCTCTTTTTCTTTCAGATCTAAATCGCCCATATTTTGTTTTGATATTACTTCGATACTTAGTTACCTGACAAACTCTCGCCCGGTTTGATTCCTATTACATTATACTTCTAAAATAGACTGGCCGCAAATCAGGACCAATGTGGCTATAGCATAGCTACGCTCAAATCCATACCACCCATCTCTCCAGGCAGAGGAATTTCTAAATTGGCTAAGATGGAAGGCGCAATATCTGCCAACACTCCGACCGGAGTTCCTATAGCATATTGGAGATAATCCGGTTCCAAAAAAGGCACTGAGGTGGGCCGGTAAGGATGATTTTCAAAATTTAAGTAGACAAAGGGGACGGGATTGCTCGTATGCTCTTTGTTTGGGGTAGTACCGTCTAGGGCAATCATCTCTTCACAGTTGCCATGATCAGCCGTAATAAATACCCTGTAATCATGTTCGGCGGCCCCTTCCAAAACCAAACCGAGATCTCGGTCAACCTCTTCACAAGCCTTGACCGCCGCTTCCAGAACACCGGTATGTCCAACCATATCTCCATTTGCAAAGTTTACGATCACCAAATTATATCCCTCTTTAAGGCTGGCAACCACCTGATCTCTTACCTCAGGAGCTGACATTTGTGGTAATTTGTCATAAGTTGTTTTCTTGGACGGAACGACCTCATCAACCTCTCCTTGGTATGGCTCTTCTTTCCCTGCTTTGAAAAAATAAGTTACATGGGCATACTTTTCAGTTTCAGCCGTATGAAATTGGGTACCGCCATTTTTGGAGACAATCTCCGATAAGGTATTTTCAAGATTCTGCGACGACAAAATAAATTCTGATTTTTGTCCTTTGAAATACTGCGTCATCGTGATTAATTTTAAGCCGGTTGGAACGGCAGCTCCTTCTCCCCCCTCGAAAAGATCGAGAAGCTGACGCATCCGGTCATTACGGTGGTTGAAAAATATAACACCGTCGTTTTCAGAAACCTTACCTCCCTCACCGATTACACTGGCTTCAATAAATTCATCCGTTTTTCCGGCAGCATAATTATCATCGATTGCTTCTTTAGCCGTGTCATACTTTTCACCTATATTCTGAGTAAAAAGATCAAAAGCCTGCTTCTCCCGGTCCCAATTCTTGTCACGGTCCATAGCGAGATAACGGCCAACTAGAGTTACAATTTTACCTGCACCAACACCGCGGCAGAAGGCCTCGAGCTGTTCAGCATAACTTGCCGCGATAGAAGGCGGTGTATCCCGTCCGTCAGTGATCATATGAATATTAATATTTTTTATCCCCTGTTTGGCTGCAAATTCAATCATTGAAGATAGATGCATAATATGGGAATGAACTCCCCCGTCCGAAACAAGACCGATGAAATTTAATGTTGAGTTATTTTTCTTAACATGATCGATTATCTCGAGCAAAGCTTTATTCTTGTAGAGCTCACCATTTGCGATCATTTGATCAATCTTCGGCAAATTTTCCCAAATAACCCGGCCGGAACCGATATTTAGATGGCCAACTTCAGAATTGCCGGGTTCTCCCTGCCCCAGCCCGACCTCTAGGCCAGAGGCTGTCAGAGAGGTCTTCGGATAAGTTGAGTAGACATAATCCAAAATCGGGGTCTTAGCAAGCAAAGGGGCATTACCCTCTTTCTTCCCAGACAATCCCCAACCATCCAATATAATCAACAATACTTTATTAGCGAGCGACATATAAACCTCCAAGAGATAATTCAACAAGAACATTATAACAGAAACTTCTGGCAACAGAATAACAACCAACACCCAATCTCTAGCATCCATTCAAATTCTAAATTCCAAATCAAAAGAACTTAACTTTTGAAATTTGGACATTGATTGGTTCTTGGAATTTGGAACTTGGATGCTTGAAGCGCTACTTCTCAAGAGTAACGCTGATTATATCCGGTCTGGCTGAGAAACGGAGAGGAAGGGCTGTCATTCCGATGCCATTTGATGTGAAGATACTTATGCCCTTTTCCTCTACCAAACTATTCATAAATTTTTTTCCGTAGGCCGTCACCGAAATCGGATACCAGAGCCTAAAAAAATTCATTTGTCCGCCATGGACGTGGCCGGAGAATACCAGATCAACTTCATTCCCCACCAAAGACTCAAAATAATCAGGATTATGCGAGGCCAAAATTATTAATTCCTCCCTTGAGACGCCGGCGGTCGTTTTTTTAATCAATTGGTCATCCGTATCAAGATCGCCCACTCCTCCGATTCTGATCCTTGAACTACCTGCATTAATCCAAAAGGACTCGTTGTTGATAATTTTGATATCTGTTTTGGAAAGAGCTGCTTTTAATCCTGGTAACACTTTTCTGCGATTATCATGATTACCAAAGACCGCATAGACCCCAAAAGGAGCTTTCAATTTTTCCAAATAAGAAACGCACTCATCGATAAACTTGGGATCGCGATCGATATAGTCGCCGCCGAGAATGATTATGTCCGGCTTTTCATCATTCACTTTCTCAACGATTTTGCCATAATCTAAATTGCCGACACCAAAATGGAGATCCGAGAGAAAGACAATCTTCTTGCCGATAAACTCATCCGGCACCTGCTCGCCCCCATACACGAAACTCTTTACACCCAATAATTTGGGCTCGACAAAATACGAATAAAGACCAATTAAAAGTACAAGACCAATTAAAATCAACCAGCCAAATCGTTTAATAAAAGATAATTTGTTTTTGTTTTTCATAAATATTTTTACCTGTCATTGCGAGTGTCTTTGCGAAGCAATCTATCATTGATGTACCGCCTCTTCTGCTGTCATTCCCGCGTAGGCGGGAATCCAGAATCAAACACTCAAATGAAGATCTCTCGTCTCGCCAGAGGCGGATGTCGAGATGACCAACTATTAATAATTATTACTTAACATATATTCAATAATCTTTTTTGAATTAATAATTGCCTCATCGCTCTCCGTCACCTCTAAAATAATCTTACCCTGAAAATCAGGCAGTATCTCCCCAATCACCCTCTTAAAATCAATATTACCCTTGCCGATAGGCAGATGATTTGGCGGACCATTCAAATCACGATCAGACATGTGTAGCAGAGCCGGTAATTTCACTTTTGCGATCGCTTTTGTCTTCTCGAAGCTGACCATATGACCTATATCTAGCAATAATTCCATCTCTGGAAATTGGCCGAAGAACTCTTTGATTTCTTCAGGTTCTATTAAAATCGAATCCTTTTCGCTATTATTTTCCACATAGACCTTGATTCCCTTGTCCTCGAAAATATCCCGAGCCACTGCCATTTCCTGAATCAAGACGGAGAAAGAGCTCTCAGGCCGACCTGTGGGATTCCAGGGATGAATTATCACCTCCCCGCCACCAAGCTCATCAATGATATTTACAACCTTTGGTATTTGTTTTTGAAACTCCCTTGGTTCAAATCCCGCATGAATGATTACCGGGAAATTGGCTTTACGAATGCGCTCGATTCCTTTGCCTGGGGGGATCATCTCCAATCCTTTTTTAGAGAAATAAAAAACTTGCAGAAAATCAAAACCGTTTATCTTTGCAAACTCAACTTCCTGCTCGAAAGTCCTCGGGGTCTTGCCGAATTGCCTCACCCCAAAACCATATTTTATCTTCTCTGCCATATAGTTATTATAACCAAATTTCGAGGTTTAAAAAACCGCCAGCAGCCTCCGCCTGCCCAAGTGGTTGAATCGAGCTATTTAGTATAGATTGACCCAAATCTGCCTTCAGAAAGGATCTTTGTAACTTCTTCGGCGTCAAATACTCTGCCATTCATACAAACGTATATACCTGGTTCCAAATCCTGAGACTTAGCAACCGCATACCCTAAGTTAAACCCTGCGTCTGTCGGTGAAAAACCATCCAGCGGCACCATCGCACAAACAAATATTATCGTCTTATTTTTCTCTCTGAAATTTTCCTGAATAAACCTTGCGGTATCGCTTACAGTATAACTCCCATGAGTAATAATTACTCTTTGAGAATCACTTTCTTTAATAGCTTTGAGCAGCCTCTTTCGGTCATCTTCCAGCAAATCACGGCTATCCTTCATGCAAACTTCAGTAAAAATGCAATTCTCATAAAGTTTTAATAAGGGAATGAATTTTGGGATATACGAGTGTTCAGTGGGTATCGTTGTGCCTTCTATCGGATCAAAGTAAGAATCGATAGTCCCACCTGTCATCAAAAAATGTATAGCACTTTTATTTTCCATAGATTCCTTTTCAGGTTGACTAATATTAAATGCAATTAAATTATAACTAAAATTAATAATTAAAAAAACCGCCCTTTGTGCATCCTTGCACGCCGGACGGTCGGTTTTTGTCCACTCTCGCTAGCGCGTCACTAGTTATTAACTTCGATCCTCGCCTCGGGCGATCTCGATGACGACGCTCACTCCGCTCAAGGCACTCACTGCCCTCTGTATTTTTTCCTTCGCGTCAGGCTTACAGAATTCACGGGCAACATCATGAGGAGTTCCAAAGCCACAATCTTCGATCCCTGATGTGATCATCTCCCCAACTGCCGCGTCCTTGAGACTGTCAGGGATTGCATTGATGATTGCCTCAATCGCCTTAAGCACTTGAATGGCTCCCTGCACTTTCGTCATCAGACAGGGATCACTATCAAACATTTCCCCCGCCCTATCTGCGTCGATGCCGAGGCCGCATTTCATCAGCCCAATCACAGCCATCTTTTTGACAGCACTCATTGGCCCGGCATTCAGTACATCGCCAAAGAAGACTTCTCTGAGATATGTTGCTTGATTGCTTGCAGCAGCGCCCATCGTGTCAAGTGTTTTAGCCAATGCTCCGACAACTTTATTGATCGACTCTACCTCTAAACGATGGCGATCCCCCCTCAAAAGACGGCTTAGCCATGATTGTTGTACTCCCGCCTTTTCGGCCAATTCCTTCTGGTTGAGCTTGCTCGTTTTCACACATTTAACGAGAAGATCTGTCATCTCTCCCGTTAGTAGGGTAACTTCCACCTGCGGCATATTTGCCCCCTTCCTTTCGCTTCTTCTCAATTGCCAGTTTCGAATGCGGCCGCGATGGCACTCATTGCACTCAATACACTGTCAATTCTCTCGCCCAGATTCGGTTGTGAGACGAATTTCTTGGCCTGGTCTTCCGTGATCCCAAGACCGCAATTGACAATCCCCACAATAATCATTTGGCCGACAGCTTCCGCTGCCTTGCCATTTGACGCATTGGCAATAGCAACCAAGCCGCGCAGAATCGTTTTCACTGCTTCTAAACGCGTGAATAGACAGGGCAGGTTGCAGAATACCACGGCCTGCTCATCGGTCATTCCGAGACCGCAATTTACAAGCCCGGTGATGGCTATCGTCCGGAACAACATGGCTGTATTTGTAACCAGCTCGCCGCCGACGCCGAAAGCGCTTCTTAGGTGCGCTGCTGCTTGCTCGCAATCTATCTCCTGTTTTTCTTCAAGGGCAGACGCCACTACCTTGACCGTACTTTGAATAAGCGCTCTCTCGACACGTTTCCGACTCCCATTTAAGGCTCTGCTAGCCCATGACTGTTCCACTCCTGCCCTCCGAGCAAGCTCTTTCTGAGTCAGCCCACTCAATCGGCAACAATGCATCAACAGATTACGCATATCATCAGTGATGATAATTGCACTCTCTATTCTTGGCATACCTTTCCCTCCCGCTCTAGGTTGTGTAGGTCCTAGCTCCAACCAGGCTTGAAAGCATAATTTGAGCTCGATTGATATTTAAAACATTCTCACCAAAGCAAGCCTTGACAAGAACGATGAGCAAGTATATAATAAAGTTAATGAGTGGTCAATATCACCATATGGTGATTACATACACCATAACAACTGTCATTCTGAGCCAATGTTCTCGGAGGCGAAGAATCTATCAGTTATACACCATATTAGTCTGTCATTCTGAGGAGGCGAAGAATCCCTCGCGAATGCGAAGTCAATGCCACCTGAAACAAGTTCAGAGATCCTTCGGTTCCTCAGGATGACACCGCAAAAAAGGAATTGGGTCCCCGGTCTTCGACTCTGAGGGAAGAGCCCTCAGGCTCCCATTCGACAGGCTCAGGGCCTGAGTGTGAATCGAAGGCAGACTCGAATGAGGCACCACTCTAGAGAACACCGCCGGTCCCGAGGATGACACGCTAGAAGAGATTTGATCCGTTGATAGTTATTAGAAAAATTTAAATTAAAAATTGAAAATTAATAAATAAACCACCCCTAGCCCCTCCTTAAAAATGAGGGGAAGAAAAGGAAAAAATGTATTCAGAGATCTTTAGTAACTTAGGGCTTTCGCCCAATGAAGCAAAAATTTATGAGGCGCTACTCTCTTCCAATGAGATCGGCGTAGCCGAAATTTCACTCAAAGCCGATGTTAACAGGCGCAATGTTTACGATACGCTCAATCGCCTTATCGAAAAGGGCCTTGTTTTTCGTATTTTCAAGAAAGAAGAGAATAAATTTCGAGCGGTCAGTCCTGATAAATTGCAGGAGATGCTTCAGAAACAGTCGGAGCAGTTGAATAATATTTTGCCTGAATTAAAAAAAATGTATGAAACTGAGCCCCAAAAAGAAGCCGCCTTTATTTACAAGGGCAAAGAGGGCTACAAAAATTACCTTCGAGATATGGCCAATGTGGCGGAGGATACCTATTTTCTTGGTGCCAAGGGCCTCTGGTTTACCCCCTGGGTCGAGAAACAGTATTTGGATGACTATAAGGATGCGATGACCAGAAAGGGTAAGAAATATTACACTCTTTACGATCCCAGAGTCAAAAAAGAGCTGCCAGAGGCGCTCAAAAATGTCGGAGGTGAATATAAAATTTTACCCAAAGGCTACGAAGCCCCAGGGGTCACCGATGTTTTCGGAGATTATGTCGTTACCTTTACTAGTGTTGGCATTGGCAATTTCGGCGAGGACGGCACAATCTTTGTCATGATTAATCCGGAACTCGCAGAAACCTATAGAACTTGGTTCCGTTTAATTTGGGATCTTTGTCCCGATAAGAATAAATAAGATTGCTTCTGATTTCTACCTCCCTTAATCCCTCCTAATCGAAGAAGGAAAAGTAGCTGCAATGGCCCTACTAATCACTCCTAATCAAATAAGGGAAAGTAGCCATGATGATCCCGTTCTGATCCCTCTCCTAGTTTAGGAGAGGCTAGGTGAGGTAGGTTCATTTAAAATTGATAGTATCCTCTCAATCACGCCCTCAATATTCTCCATCACTTCTTTATTGGTAAATCGAACAACCTTTATATTTAGCGAATTCAGATATTTAGTTCTGTCTTTATCGTATTCTTTTTGGTTGCCCAAATAATGGCTTTCACCGTCAAGCTCGATCGCTAGTCTCTTTAATGGGCAGTAAAAATCCAAAATAAAATTAGCGGCGCTATATTGTCTTTTGAACTTATAGCCACCCAATTGGCCCGCCCTGATTCTCTGCCAAATAACCACTTCTGTAATAGGCATATTCTTCCGAAGATTGCGCCTGAGATCAGCACTATCTTTATTATTGAAAATATATTCTATTTTTACTACCTCCCCTAACCCCTCCTGATCCAGGAGGGGAAATAATTGCAATGATCCTGTTTAATCCCTCTCCTAGTTTAGGAGAGGCTAGGTGAGGTAGATATGTTATTTCCCGTTGCATTTCTTATATTTCTTACCAGAACCGTCCCCCTTCGCTAAAGCTACGAAAGGGACTCGGCTTGATTTTCACAAAATTCAGAACTTATTTCCCGTGACAATGTTTGTACTTTACCGGGCGTCCGTCTGCCTTAGTCGCTCCGCATGGGCAGGGATCGTTTCTGCCGACTTTTGATAATTTATTTCTGACCTGAGAGGCAGGCCCTGAGGCACTCGATTCCTTCATTCTGTCATATACGCTGCTGCCTTTACCGAATGATTTTTTTAAAAGCTCATCGTTTTTAACCTTTTGCTTTTGGCTCTCTGCCTGAATAGCAAGCATCTTCTGAGCAACTGCCAGATCTTCTTTTCCCGCCTGCAAAAGCTGGGCTTTAGCGACTGCGGGCAGGTCATTCTCAAATCCGCCTACTTCACTAATATCAGGCTGAGTATATTCCAGCTTTTTCTCTTCTATGGGTCTCGGCTGGGGTTGCGCAGAAACTTCTACGCGAAAAATTGTTTTAGCCACAGAACTTTCAATGCTTCGGAGTAGACCTTCGAATAAACGGTAAGCTTCCTGCTTATATTCGATAAGAGGATCACGCTGGCCGTAACCCTGAAGTCCAATACCGGTTCGAAGTTCGTCCATCGTTGTCAGATGCTCGACCCAAAGCATATCAATCGTCCTTAGATACACCGCTTTCTCGATCTGACGCATCACTTCCGGCCCAAACTTTTCTTCTCGAGCTTCATAAAGGCTTATTGCCTGAGCCTTTAGTTTTTCCATATCCAAAAGCTCTACCGGGGAACCAAGCATTACAGTCAGTTCCGATTTGGCCTTATCGGGGTTTTCAATATTCAAATTGATTATTGCTTCAATCTCATCATCAATGATTTCGAGAATCTCGCTTCTCAGGTCAGTCGGCTCTGACTGTCCAATGGTCTCATAGTCATTTGGATTTTGAATATTGGAATTTGATTGGTTGCTGGTTGTTGATTGTTGGTTGTTGACCTCTAATTCCAGTATTCTTCTTCGTTTCCTGTAAATGACCTCGCGATGCTTATTCATCACATCATCATATTCAACGAGATGTTTTCGAATGTCGAAATTATATCCCTCAACTCTTCTCTGGGCTGATTCAATTGAGCGTGAAATCATCGCATTCTGGACTGGCATGTCGTCAGGCAGACCCAACGAACTCATTAGATTCTTCAGCCGCTCGCCGCCAAAAATTCTCATTAGATCATCTTCCATCGAAACAAAGAATTGAGAAGACCCTGGATCGCCCTGCCTTCCGGAACGGCCACGGAGCTGATTGTCAATACGGCGTGCCTCGTGACGTTCAGTACCAAGAACATGCAATCCTCCAACTTCCCGGACACCTTCGCCCAATTTGATATCGGTTCCGCGTCCGGCCATATTTGTTGCCACAGTCACCGCGCCCTTGAGGCCTGCCTTGGCAATAATTTTGGCTTCACGGTCATGCTGCTTCGCGTTCAAAACTTCGTGCTTGATGCCAGCCCTCTTCAAGCTTTTCGACAGCAACTCATTTCTTTCGACAGAAACAGTACCAATCAAAATCGGCTGACCCTTCTCGGTTCTCTCTTTGACATCTTTGACAATCGCATCGAGCTTAGCTTCGACCGTTTTATAAATCTGATCAGGAAAATCCTTGCGGGCAACTGATTTATTTGTTGGAATTTCCACAACATCGAGTTTGTAAATTTTGTAGAATTCCTCTGCTTCCGTTGCGGCAGTTCCGGTCATACCAGCCAATTTTCCGTACATGCGAAATAAATTTTGGAAGGAGATTGTAGCCAAGGTCTGCGACTCACTTTTTACTTCAACATTTTCCTTCGCCTCAATTGCCTGATGGAGTCCCTCCGAATAACGTCTGCCAACCATCAAACGGCCGGTAAACTCATCAACGATAATAATTTCCCCTTCCTTGACGACATAATCACGGTCCTTTTTGAATAAACCATGCGCCTTCAGGGCTTGCTCCAGGTGATGAACCATCGCGATACCACCGGCTTCATAAATATTGTCTATATGAAGCATTTTTTCCATCTCGGCGATTCCCTTATCTGTCAGCGAAACTGCCTTGTCCTTCTCATCGACGATATATCCCTCTCCCTCTTTCAACCGTGGCACGAGTGAGGCGAACTGTTGATACATGCCAGTTGATTCCTCTGCCGGAGCCGAGATAATCAACGGAGTTCTAGCCTCATCGATCAGGATTGAGTCCACTTCATCAACGATAGCAAAATTAAGCGTCCGCTGAGAGCAGAGTTCAACGCTCGGCGCCATGTTATCGCGCAGATAGTCAAAACCAAATTCGTTGTTTGTACCATAAGTGACATCACAAGCATAAGCATCCTTACGCGAACAAGGCTCTAAGTTTAGGCCTTCACTTTCCGAATAATGTTTGTAATTATGTTTTTTAACGAAACGATAAGTTTCCTGATTACTCTGGATAATACCGGTAGAAAGACCCAAAAAATGAAATACTTCCCCCATTCCTTCTCCCTGATGGCGGGAAAGATAATCATTCACAGTCACAAGGTGGACTCCCTGACCGGTCAGAGCATTCAGATACAAGGGCAGAGTAGCCACAATCGTTTTGCCTTCACCGGTTTTCATCTCGGCGATCTTACCCTGATGAAGAACCAATCCACCGATCAGCTGGACATCAAAATGGCGTTCTCCCCAAACACGCTTCATCGCTTCTCTCATGACCGCAAAAACTTCGGGTGTGATCTCCTCTATGATTTCATTCTGCCGGCCTAAATCAGCGAGCTTCTCTTTGAATTCCAAGGTCTTGGCTTTCAAAGCCTCATCTGATAATTTGCTAAGTTCGCTTTCAAAGGCGTTGATTTTCGCAACCTGGCTCTGAAGGGAGCTTATCACCCTACGGCTGGGATTATAGATTTTATCGAGTAAAGACATAATAATAACTCAAAAATTAAAGGTTAAAACTAAAAACCATAACCCAAAAACAGTAAAACTTAACTCACGGAAAATTTTTGCCTTTTAAATTATGGTTTTAACTTTTCCGTTTTAAATTTTAAGTTAAAAGAATGGCATCAGCCATAATAGATATTATCACGAGTAAAGTCCCAATACAATGAAAGCAATTGCAACTGATACCAAGTTAAAAAATATATAACTTATTCTTCGAACGCTTGGTGCTCGAGCGTGAGAAGTACTCATTACATTCGGACAAAACATCAGTAAACTTGTCTTACTTTCTTATTCCCAACCGTCGTAGTGCTCTATCAATTTTACCGGTCGATCCTTTTTGCGTCTTATCCAATCTTTTCCGTTGGAATTCCGACATTGCACGCTCAAAGGATTTGTAGGCGTAAGCAAAGGAACGCATCAATCTGTCATCGACATGTTGCACAAAGATTTTTTCAGAACCAAAAACTGCCGATAATTCAACTACTTGATCCGTGCCACCCTTCTCAGGGCTGGTTTCATCCCTCAAATATATATCGATTATCATCGGCTCATCTTTCAAATACCGCTTCAATTTCATCACTTTCTTCTCGATCAATGCTTTCTGTTTAGCGCTAATCACAATGTCTTTAATATGAAATTCTACCTTCATCCTGGCTCCTTTCTAACAAATTAGCCGATTAAATTTCTACATGCAATATCAGTTTTATTGTACCAAAGTTTCCAAAATAAAAAAGCAGCCAGTGACCGGCCACTTTTTATTCCTTATTGACGCTCTCTATCCCCCATTCCACGTTCTACGTTCCCCGCTCCACACTCAACCTTCCCCCTCCCACGTTCCCAATCTACATTCTACGTTCTACATTCCCAATCTACGTTCCACGTTCCCCGCTCTACGTTCTACCTTCCCCACTCTACCCTTTGATTTCTTTGAAGCCTGTGTAGTTCTGCAATACTTCTGGGACTTTGACTGTGCCATCCTGTTGCTGATAATTTTCAAGGATTGCGATCAACGGACGCTCTGAGAAAGCTGTGCCGTTGAGAGTATGAAGATATTCAATTTTTCCAGATCTTGTCTTATACCGGATATTGAGGCGTCGAGCCTGAAAATCAGTGCAATTTGAGCAAGAATGAGTCTCTCTATAATTATTTTCACCCGGCATCCAGACCTCAATATCAAATTTCTTGGCAGCAGGAGCTCCCAAGTCACCGGCACAAATATTGACGACCTGATACGGCAATCCAAGCCCTTGCATTAGTTTCTCTTCTATCGAGACTAGATATTCATGCTCTTTCTCTGAATCTTCCGGCTTGCAATAGGAAAACATCTCGGCTTTATTAAATTGATGAGCCCGCAAAATACCCCGGACATCCTTGCCATGGCTACCTGCCTCCCGGCGAAAACAAGTCGAGATACCGACATACCGCAAAGGCAGTTCTTTTTCGGAAATTATTTCATCCATATGGTAACCGGCGAGCGGATGCTCCGCTGTTGCTGCAAGATACAAATCATCCTGAGTTTTGTAGATTTCATCTTCGAGCCCAGGCAAATATCCGGCGCCTTCCATTATCGTTTTATTAAGCAAGATCGGCGGAATCATAGGGATAAATCCTTCAGCGACCAAAAGATCTACGGCATAACGGAAAAGAGATAATTCGAGAATTACTAACTGCTTTTTCAAATAATAAAATCGAGACCCTGCAACCTTTGCGGCACGCTCTGTGTCAAAAAGATCCAGCTTTTCGGCTATTTGAACATTGTCTAAGAGTTCAAAATCAAAATTCGTAGGCTCTCCCCATTTCCGATTGACTGTATTTTCCTTGTCGGATTTACCAGGAATGACATCGGCCAACGGCGGATTTGGAATCTCATACATTATCTTGCGGTATTCGATACTGGCCTTTTCCAACTCCGGCTTCAATTCTTTAATTTTTGCCGAAACGGTACCCGCTTCATTAATCGCATCGATCTTTTGCTGTCCATGAAACATGGCAATCTCTTTGGAATGCAAATTGAGCTCATTTTGATATTGCTCAATCTTTACGATCAGGTCACGCCTACGCTTATCCAGCTCAATAGCCTCGTCAACAAGCGCCGGCTCAGCACCCTTCATCGCAATCTTTTTCTTTATTTCCTCCGGATGTTCCCGGATCTGTTTTATATCAAGCATAATACTCCAATTTCTAATTATTCTAATTGCTCTAAATAATTGTGTCATCCTCGGGCAGAGCTTGCCCTGAGCGAAAGTCGAACGGGCAACGCCATGACCCGGGGATCCAATTTCTTATTATGGCAACCAAACTTATGGATTCCAGATCTCGAGCCACAGTCTGGAATGACAACAAACTGCTTATTGGATATTGAGATTTATTTGGTTATTGTCTCTTGGTTATTGGTGATTTTTCCCTCTGGTCTCATAAAAGGAAAAAACAAAACCTCTCTCAAAGTTTTTGAATTTGTAAGTACTCGGACAAAACGGTCAATTCCCATCCCCCAGCCGGCGGCTGGCGGCATTCCGTACTCCATCGCCTTTAGGAAATCTTCGTCGATGACTTGCGCTTCTTCGTCGCCCTTCTCCCGCAATTTCATTTGTTCTTCGAAGCGTTTGCGCTGGTCTACCGGATCATTCAATTCGGAAAATGCCTTGACCAATTCCAACCCGTTAATGACTAATTGGAATGTGTCCACAAATTCTGGATTTTTTTCATTTCTTTTGGCAAGCGGAATCATACTGGCCGGATGATTCGTCACAAAGGTTGGCTCAACCAACTTCAATATACCAGCTTTAAATGATTCATCGGTATTCTTGCCGCCAGTAACTTCATCAAAAGTAATGCGCTTGAAAGGCTTGCTAAAATCAATTTCTTGACTATCAATTTCTAATTCCAGCTTGTTGCTGTTGACCTCTTTGACCACATCTCGAACCAGCTTTTCAGTAAAATTCATTAGCTTTTCATAATCAGAGTAAGCCCAGTAAAATTCCAGATTTGTAAATTCGGGATTATGAGTGGCATCAACGCCTTCATTGCGAAAGCAACGGGCAAACTCAAAGATTTTTTCAAAGCCTCCAACAAGTAGGCGCTTTAGATATAATTCGGGAGCAATACGGAGAAAAACGTCCCGGTCATAAGCATTATAATGAGTAGTAAACGGCTTAGCCGACGCACCGCCGGCAATCGATTGGAGAACTGGTGTATCAACCTCCATAAAACCTTCGCTTATGAGCGAATTCCGCAAAGTCTGAATCACCGTTGAGCGTATTTGAAATTTCTCTCTAACTTCAGGGTTTACGATCAGATCAACATAGCGTTCGCGATAACGACTCTCAACGTCCTTGAGGCCATGCCATTTCTCAGGTAGCGGCCTTATCGCCTTAGCCAATATTTTAATCTTATGAGATTCAACTGAAAGTTCGCCTGCTTTCGTCACAAAAAGAGTACCTTTGGCTTCTGCAAAATCACCTACTTCCAGCAAAGAAACCAATTTGAATTCCTCTTCGCCCAAAATATCCGCCCGAAAGACGGCTTGAATTTTTCCGGATTGATCTTCCAAGTCGGCAAAGATTAGCTTTCCATGCCCGCGGAGCGCCATAAGCCGGCCATCCACAGCGACTTCCTCTTTTTCATCAATTATTTTGTCCCTATTCGCTCTTATTTCAGAGATAACGCAACAACGGTTTGATTTTTCCGGATATGGATTAACTCCGAGTTTTTTGATCTCCTCTAATTTATCCAAGCGATTTTTGATGAGCTCTTTTTCAGTTGTACCCAATTCTTGTGACATTTATTCCTCTTTTTGCAATGTAGTTTAGCCCATTTATACCATAAATCAACATATATTAAAACTGCCAATTTGAAAAATGCCCCAATAGAGATAGGGGGCATTTTTCATGATTCTATATTACCAATGTTTTCGTTATTTTTGTCTATCCAATATTGACGATTTTACAGGTTGAGGTGCCGGCAGGAGTTTTTACTTCGATAGTATCGCCCTTCTTATGACCGAGCAAAGCAGAGCCTATCGGCGAATCAAGGGAAATGCGGCCTGAAAGCGGATCTGCTTCATCAGAACCGACAATTTCATATTCCATTTTTTCGCCGTCATCGTCGATTGAAACGGTACAGCCGACAGCTACTACGCCTTTACACTCTTTTTTAATAATTTCAGCATTTTTGATCTTCTGCTCCAATTCCTGTTCTTTGCCCATCAAAAAAGATTGTTCATTTTTAGCCTCATGATATTCGGCATTTTCAGAAAGATCGCCCATATCACGAGCTTCCTTGATTTTGACGCTAACATCTTTCATCTTCTTTTTGACATCAAGAAGCTGATTTTTAAGTTTTAAAAGCCCTTCTTCCGTAATGTAGTTGCTCATAGGAACCCCGTTAAAAAATTATAGCACGAAGTTTTGATCTCCGTGTTATGTATCTCTTATTAATTTTACCCACGAAATCTTCTCAAATTGCTTCGACTTTGTCAAGCCTTCAAAAGGAAAGGAAATGTTTTAATATTTGTGGTATAAGATCTAGACAAACCATTGCCATCAAATAAATTGCAGTCTATTGCTTAAAATAAGCGGAGAGGATCTCCTTGGCTACCGGGGCTGCAATTTCGTGGCCTCCCCCGCCTCCCTCGACCAATACAATCACTGCAATTTCCGGCTTCTCATAAGGAGCATAGCAGGTAAACCAGGCATGGGTTTTCTGATTATTTAAAAACTGAGCCGTTCCGGTTTTCCCTGCAACGGAAAAAGGAAGATCATTCAAATTTCTGGCTGATCCCTCTGTTATCGCCATCCTCATCCCATCTTGAACCGCTTTCAGGGCAAAGGACGGCAAAAGGTTTTCTCTCCTAATTTTCGGTTTGAACTCGGAGATACTTTTTCCATCTTTGCCAATTATCTTCTGAGCAATCTGTGGAGTCATGACCTTCCCACCGTTTGCAATAGCAGCAGTAGCAACCAGCATCTGGATAGGAGTAACCAGCAGATCCCCCTGACCGATAGCGGCATGATAAGTATCGCCGATATACCATTGCTGGTCAAAGACTCTCTTCTTCCATGAAGCATCAGGCAACAAACCGCTCTCCTCGCCCGTCAAATCGATACCGGTCTTGCCTCCCAGGCCAAAAAGCTGCCAGTACTGCTTGATCTTGTCGATTCCAAGACCCTTTATTTTATCGAAGCCCCCTCCGATTGAGTAAAAGAAGATATTATTCGACTCAGCAATCGCTCTTTTGATATCTGTTAGTCCATGGTCTTTCCAATCAGGGAAAGTATAATCGCCAATTTTGATCTCAGCAGGTGTGTCAAAGGCAGTATTTAAGGTGATATTTCCCTCTACAAGGCCTGCTGCCGCTAAAACAATTTTTACAATCGAACCGGGAGGATAGACACCAGCGATGGCTCGGTCAAACATCGGATAGCTTTCATCCTCTGCCAGTTTTCTATAATCGTCATTCGAGATTCTCGTAGAGAAAAGATTATTATTGTAGTCAGGCAAAGAAACCATCGATAGAATGGCGCCCGAATTCACGTCCATCACGATAGCAGATCCTCCGCTTAGTTTACTCCCAGTCAGCTCTCGGCCTGCCTCTATTCCTTTATTTAGAGCTTCCGCCGTTTTTTGCTGCAGTGCAGAATCGATATTCAGAACAATGTCATTTCCCGGTATTGGTTCACTATTATCGGGAGTAACCAAAGTCTTTATGACATTTCTGCCGGAGTCAACTTCAACCTCCTCAATGCCGTTCTGTCCCCTGAGATATTCCTCGTAAACCGATTCAATGCCCGTCTTACCGACGCGAGCAGTTGCCGTGTAGACAGATGATTTTTCCAAGTCATCGGCAGAGACTATGCCTGTATATCCCAAGAGATGAGCCAAACCAGGGAACTGCCGATATTCCCGAAGCGGCCTATTTGCAACCGATAAACTAGTAACATTCGTGACTTTTCCCTCCAAGAGCAGAGCCTCATCATGGGATATATTTTCTTTTAGAATTACGGCGCTCAACGCTCTGGAGCCGGCTTTATCGATCGCCTTGATGATATCTTCGACTGAAAGACCAGAAATCTCGGCGATTTGTGAAATAGTGCTTTCTCTGTCCGCCTTTTTAATCGGTAAGTCGGCGGGAGTGACTGTTAGGGCAAACGAGGGCTCGTTTTTAGCTAACCAATTGCCACTAGAATCCAATATCATCCCCCGGCTCGCTTCAGTGACCCTTTGGATAATTCTATTGCCCTTGGCCTTGCCTTCGTAAAAAGAGCCGTAGACAATCTGTAAATTGAACAGACGAAAAGCTAAAAACAAAAAAATCAGAAGAAGACCTGCCCGAACTGCCAGAAGCGGCATCGTTACACTTTTACTTTCGATTGTTCCAATCGGCGGGAGGCTTGAGTCAGTCGAATTGTAAATCATAGAAGAGTCAGACTGAGACCGCCGGCTCTGCTTTTCGCTCAACAAATTTTTGAAATTACCAAATATATCCATTAAAATTTTATCTCACCAACCTTCAATTTAGCTTCTGCTTTTAAAAATATTTGATAGAATATCAATCCGATGGCAGAATTAAGGATGACAAAATAAGGCATTGTCGAAAATGCACGTGCATCCCAAGAATTTTCATAAATCAAGCTGACAAGAAAGAGTAGAGCGAAAGCTGAGACAAAGTAGAAGAGGGAAGAAAACAACGCCGGCTTTGGAAAAAATCTGAACCTAATAAAATTGATAAAAAACGGAAAAATTACAAAATTTATAAGCAATATGAAAAGAGGCAAAGAAGTGAAAATAGAGTAAAAAATAGTGACGGCGAAAAGAGAAACCAGGAAGACCCGGCCTTTGGAGATAACTGCCCCGATCATCAGTATCAGATAAGCAGACATTATCGAGGCACCATTCAGGGCAAGACTACTAAAAAATGAGACATCCAAGATAACTGAAAATAATAAAAGTAAAATCAATAAAAAGTAATTTATCGGTTTCATTGTTTTTGTACAAAAACTAATTCTAAATTTGACAAATCTACAATAGGGTCAACAGAAATACTCTTGAAAACTCCCGAACCGCTCGAACGAGTTTTGCCGGCCCTGCCTATTAAAATACCTTGTTTAAGTGTTTCTCCGAGCCCGGAAGTTACAACATTTTCACCCTCTTTGTATTCGACATCGGACATCATATTATCAAGATGCAACCCCGAAATCCCACCTCGGAGCACTCCCTTTGAGCGGCTCTCCTGAAGCATGGCCTGAATTAGTGAGTCTTTGCTAGTAATCAGGACTACAGTCGAACTATGTGCCGCCGAAGATTTAACAAGACCGACCAACACGCCACCTGAGATGACCGGTTCAGATTCCGACACTCCATCATCTTTTCCCTTATCAATGATAATATAATCCAAAAAAGCAGTCGGTTCCTGTCTGATAATTCGCGCCGCGATCAGAGTATTTTGTGTGGCCTTGTCGAGCAAACCAAGCTCCTGTTGCAGCAGCTTGTTTTCATGCTCTAATTCCAAGATTCTACTCTTATCTACCTCCATCGCCTGAAGCGTTCCCGTCAGTTGCTTATTCTGTGCCTTTAAATCACGGACATGAATAATGATTGAAAAAGGACTTTTGATTGAAGCCCCGATCCTGGAAAACAAAGCCAGCGGTTTCCTTGCAACATCATTGGAGAAAGAGCTTACCTTTTTTCGGGAAATTGGCGCCAGGGAAAAGACAACAGAGGAAACAAGCAGAGCATAAATTATAAATTTAAGAAGTTTCTTCATTTTTTAAATTTTGGTCTGTTTTGGTAATAAAACATCGGAGAGCAGATCTAAGTCTTCCAAAACCATGCCCGCTCCTCTGGCAACAGCGGTCAAGGGGTCGTCTGCTATATGAACCAACGTTTGCGTCTCCAATGCTATTTTTTTGTCTAGCCCCCGCAACAAAGCCCCGCCGCCTGATAAAACTATCCCCCGATCCATTATATCAGCTAGCAACTCCGGCGGAGTTTCCTCCATTGTTACCCTGATGCTCTCCAGAATCTGATTTAATGACTTTTTCATTGCCTCTCTTATCTGGATATCATTGACAATAATTTCCTTGGGGAGACCGGTTACCAAATCCCTCCCTCTCATCGGCGCTTCTAATCTGTCCTTTAGCTCAATCGCCGAGCCAACCCGAATCTTTATCTCCTCAGCTGTCCGCTCGCCCAATAATAAATTAAATTTGTCTCTGGCATATTGAATAATATCATCATTTAATTCATCCCCGGCAATGCGAAGCGATCTTGAAGCGACTACACCGCCGAGAGCGATGACAGCAACCTCAGTCGTACCGCCGCCGATGTCAACTATCATGCTGCCTGATGCATCTTGGATGGGCAAACGGGCACCAATCGCTGCGGCAATAGGCTCTTCTATTAGGAAAACCTCCCGGGCGCCCGCATTGATAGCGCCCTCCTCGACAGCCCTGCGCTCAACTTCGGTAACACTATGGGGAATGCCGATCACGACACGAGGACGCGGCATCAGAGTGAACTTCTCCCTCTGCACTCTTTCAATAAAGTAACGGAGCATCTGCTCAGTAACTTCAAAATCAGAGATGACGCCATCTACTAGCGGCCGAATCGCTACAATATGGGCAGGGGTACGGCCGACCATCCTCTTTGCTTCTTCACCCACAGCCAAAATGTCTTTCGTTCTCTTATTTATGGCAACAACAGAGGGCTCCCTGATAACTATGCCTCTTCCCTTTATATAAACCAAAGTATTGGCGGTCCCCAAATCGATCCCAATATCATGGGAGAAACGGCTAATTAATTTGCTAAAAATGTTCATTTAAGAAGGAATTAAAAATTAACTTTTGTTGATTTCTGATGCTGAGCTTGCAGGTATCAAATGTACTATCAGTATTTCACTTTAGTTTATAAATGATTGGGAAGTCAATAAAAACAAAAGCACTTACTATTCCCGGCAGAATCCCTTCCACGGTTAATGCCCAAGATAACTTTTTGATGCTTAATTAATATCCCAAAATTTTTAATGTTTTCGCTTTGTGTTCCTCTCCCGTCTTACTCGGGTAAATCTGGCCATCCTTATGAAAGAAAAAAAGATAATCGGAGGCTTCGGGATGAACTGTGGCTTCGATACTTTTGATGCCTGGATTACAGATCGGAGTAGGAGGCAAACCGTCTGTAAGATAGGTATTGAAGTTGGAAATGACACTCTTCAAATCGCTGGTTTTGACTGGGGCCCAAAATTTATAGTTTTTTATCTCGGTCACATCAAGATTTACGATTGCATTTTCATCCTTGCCGTAACGGACCGTTGGGTCCGACTCGAGCCTCATCCCTATTTTTAAACGGTTTTTATATATACCGGCGATGATACTTCTGTCAAAATCGCCAGCCGCTTCCCGTTCAACAATTGAGGCAATAACAAGATCTTCTTTGCTAACTTCTAAATTCGAAGCAGAGATTTTGCCCTGATAGTCTTCCAGCATAATATTGATGATCTCCTTGGCGCTCATAACCGGATTGAAATAATGAGTGTTGGGAAAAAGAGACCCTTCGTAAGGTTTAGCCGACGCCACAAAGTCCTCGTACTTTACAATTTTGAGTTCATCCAGCCTTTGCCCGATTTGTTCGACTCTCCAACCTTCGGGGATGGTAACTTTTACAAGTTTAATTTTACCCTGGGCAAGCAATCCGACAATATCATTGATGGATGAACCGGCAGCAATTTCATAATACCCAGGTTTAATTTTTTTGATGTTGGACTTCCCATGCCAGTAAAATATTCTTTCGTCTTTTATTAAATTTTGAGCTTTTAACTGCTCTGCCAGAGATTTTAGATTTTGATTTTCCTCAATCTTGATTAAAGTCGGCTCCAAACTCCCGTTTTTTGCATTGACCGTTGACTTGAACAAGATAGTAAAAATAAGGCCGAGAACGACCAATATTATCAATAAGGATGAAATTATAATTAATAAAATTTTTCTCAAAGATAACCTCTGCAAAATGCTTAATTTGTTTGCTGGATATCTGGCTCAACCTCCCCATCTCTGAACCTGCCAAAGAATTGTTCCAATATCGTTATCGCCGCCAGTTCATCGACTTTGCCGCTGGATCTTTCCGCCCTAATACCTGAATTTGATAGCCGCTCCTCTGCTTCGACTGAGGTGAACTGTTCGGCCTCAAAATATACAGGTAAACCGGTAACAGCATTTAGGGATTTGGCGAAATTCCGAATTTTCAGAGCGATTGTTCCCTCCTCTCCCTGAGACCTAATCGGCATACCAATCACTACAGCCTGTGCTTCCTTCTCCTTGGCAATCTCCGCAATCCTATGGACAGCTTCGTCGTTATTCTCAAGGATTCCGCCGCCAAAAGCAAAACTTTCGCCAAAAGCCAAGCCGATTCTTTTCAAACCAAAATCAATTCCGATATACATAGATCAATTATATCAGCAAAAGAGCTTAGACTAAAGAGGATTACTCCTGATAATTAAATTCGACTTTGATTCGGTCGGACAAAATTGGAGTGAAGGCCAAAAAGCTTGGGGTCACCTTGATCGCAGCAGAATCTACCCCCTCTATTGCCGATAAGCTCTTTTGAGCATTATTTGAAATTTTGGCTTTAATCTGCTTTTTGATATCCGAGGCAATTATTCTTTTACCAATTTTGCCCGTAAATTTCACCTTCATTGTGATCGTACCTGTATCGTTATCGCTCGCATCGAGAGTATAGGAGATGCTGTTACCCTCCGGATCAACGACCATTTTTTCTCCGCCCAATTTGTTTTCAACTTCTTTGGTAATCTTATCCTTCAATTCCTGCTCGGAAAAGGCTAGTGCATAGACTTTTATTTTCATTTCAACCATAAACTTTTCAACTTCATCATTGACTTTACGATCAGCTTCAACGCTTATGATTTCATCGGTAGCAAACTTGTCACAGACTTTCTGCCCACCCTTTTCTGCGTTTGAAAGTAAATCGACCTTTCCCTGTTCAGCCAACTCCTTTCTTAGATTTTCCTGTGCACTCTTTAGATCATCTTCGGTGACAAACTTTATCTTCTTAGAAACACCGCCCGAAAAAGCAGCCTTACTTTCGGCAGACATACCGTTGACTGTAAATGTTGTTGGCGAAAGATTGTATGCATCACCATTTTCCTCAGCCGTCACAGCCGTTTCCACCACCCCTGGCACCATATCGCATTGCAGAGCTACGCCCACCACCCGGCAGTTGGTTGAAGCTGTCACGGCAGGAACAATCACACCGCTGTCCAGAACAAAGACCTTACCATCCTTGGCCGTTGCTTTGGCGCCTTTTTGTAAGATCTGAGCCTTGGTTGAAACACTGTTGGAGATAGTAATTTTACCTTTTGCCGGAGTACCATTGTCTTTTTCGCCTGTCGCGTCGAATTGCTTATTCAATGTTTTCTCTACTTCGGCCAGCTGACTCTTTATAGCCACTTTATCGTTTGACTGTTGAGGATCCTTTTGCGCTTCCACATCAAAGCTCTGTTCGTAATCCTCAGCTTTCAGATTAATTGTTGCCTTAGCAGATGGACCGAAAATGGCTGCCAAAATTAGGATTGCCAAAGCGCAAATGGAAGCAAAAACCTTTATTCCTCTCCTCGAATCTGTATGGATATACCGCTTTTTGTTCATCTCTGCTCCTTTTGGATCTTCACTTTTTCTAGCTGATATTGTTTCTTCCTGTGATGTTGTTTCCGGCTCATCCTGAGCCAGAGAGCGGCAATCGTCCTCCATAGAAATTTCCTCTTCGTCTGCCGGGATTGCCTCCTTTTCAGAATCATCCGATTGATCCTCTGGCTCAACCTCATCATCTTCATCTATTTGAGTATCCTCTTTGGTTTCTTTATCGGAGTGAGCTTTTTTATTCAATGAAGAGAGATCGTAGCGCTTAAATTTATTCTCTTCGTCCTCTTCTTCGTCGATCTTCTCCAGCGGAACGACATCCGGCAAAGTTTCTTTTAGAATCGCTTTTTCTGCTTCGGAGGCACGATCGAAGACTGGAATCTTTACCTGCTCGGCCAAATTCCGGATAATTTTATCGCCTGTAACAATTGCAATTTGCTTTTCAATATTAGCAGCGCTTCTTTTCAATAGTTTTAGATTAATAATACTCTGGCCGATAGTACTTCCCCGTGGGATTACAAAAGCGACCCCCTTCTTCTCGGATTTCCTGATCCGGTCGACAACGGAGGTAATTTCCTCATCTGGCTCTAAATATATGACATCATTCATAGTTGTTTTGTTTGTTATAAATCAATCTGCTGTCCCTATCAATCTTTATAATCTCTATGTTCTCATCCCATCTACTAATCGATCAAGCAATCCCCCAACCACTCCCTCATCGCCGGCCAAGTCAATAATTAAATTGGCGAGACCCATCGGTGTAATATCCTGTGACCCGACCAGTTTCCCTGTGCTGTCATGAATTGAAGTAATTTGTTTGGGCTTGATAAAGTCAACTTTTGGCTGTCTGGCAAATGGCAACTTTTTAGCCCAAGCTTTCTTTTCCAGATATTCGGTGATCTCAGGTAAGAGTGAGCCGCCGCCACAAAGCAAAATCTTGGATGGTAAAAGTTCGGTATCCGAAAACTCCTCCAAAGCTAATTCTACTCCGGCAAGCCAAACCTCACAATCATTTTCGAGAGCCTTTTTTATCCGGGTATGGATTTCGGAACCAGCCGGAATTTTGCCAAGGGAGTAATCAATCTTCAATTTCTCAGCCTCCACAAAACTCTTATCAAAAACATCAGCGATAGACTTGGTAAAAACTCGTCCGCCAATCGCAAACATGCGTGTCCCCTCGACTCCTCCGCCACGCACCACTGCGATATCAGTTGTGCCGCCGCCAACATCAATGAAGATAGAAGAAAATTCAGATGAATCCTCGAGTCCAACGCAACGGGCAACAGCATAAGGCTCGGCTGCAATCGAAAGAAGATCAAGCCCCAATCCCTCGGCGATTGTCTGAAGTGCCCCAAGATGAACTATCGGCGCAAATGCGTTGAAAATGCCAACCTGAACTTCTCGTCCCTGAAACCCGATTGGATTAGAAACCTTGTACCCGTCAATTTTCACGTCCACGACTGCCGAATGAACAAGTTTGACATCAATTTCGGCCTGTCCGGTCTCCCATGCTAGCTCAGCCCTGGTTTTATCGAATGATTTTGTTTGAACCTCAGAAACTATCTCTTTTAGCTCCTTGGTTGTCATTTTTTCCTTGGAGTTTTCCCTATCAAAGCGGACAGTCGTAGTGGCGCCCTTGACTAGTTCGCCAGCAATGCCGATGACACACTGTCTCGGCGCTACTTTAGCCATTTCAAATGCCTGATCGAGTGCAACCTCGCAATTTTTGATCACACCGGCAATATCGGTGACACGTCCGCCCTGCATATCAGAAAGACTCTGCTTTTGCTTGCCGACACCGATCACATTGGCATTGTCCCCTTCGATGCGAAAAACCAGCACCTTGACGTATTCGGTACCGATATCAAGCGCAATTGCATGCTTGTGTTTACTTTTTTTCAAAAATAGTGCCAAATAAATCCCCTCGTGCCCATGCTTGTCAGTCTGAACGTAAGTGAAGAATCGCCTCACTAGCAAGCTGAACAATATTATTAACTTATTCTATTATATAACAAGTAGTAAATAAATGCCAAATCATTAGGAAATGTGCCGTCATGGAGATGAGAAAATTCTGCCAATTACAATCTTTCAGAATAAAAAAAGGGGTGCACCGGCCTCCTGCCAGCGCACCCCGCGTGCTAAGTTCCCCTTTTCACCTCCTTCCGTCGCCGGCATCCAAGCCAGCAACTACCGATCAAGAAATTCCATACACTCAACGTACTTATTGTGCGGCATTGTCCCGCCATCGTCGTAATAAGTAAGAGCCCGACGGAGTGTATAGAGAGCATTGAGACTCTTGCCGACTGCCGCCAGTGCTTCACGGGCGCCCTGTTCGCGATCCATCAAGACGAAGACCTCGTCCATCACGTTCAGTTGAGCTGCATTGGCAATTTCAATGCCTTTTACAAGGCTGCCGCCGCTGGTACCAACATCATCACAGATGGCGATACTATCTCCGGGGAAGACTATGCCTTCGACCGAGGCTTTGGAGCCATGGTCCTTCGGTGGATGTAAGGTCGCCTGAGACCAATGCATCTGGAAGCATATCGATGAGACTAGCGGAGTCACGCCAGTTGGGATGTCGGCGAGATGATTGAAGTTGATACCTGATTTGCCAATCATCTCGACACAGGCCATGACCGCTATTTTCATTGCAACCGGATGCCCCCGCAAACGGCGCCAATCAGCATAAACCGGCGATAGAAGCCCACTCTTCAGAGTGTATGGGCCATCCCATTGAATAATGCGCTTCAGGCAGGAACTCCAGCAAAGCTCGCTGGCAAGCTGTCAACGATTCAATCATATTTCACCTCCCCCTCACGCCGTGGCTGGCAGAATCTGCGATACCAGTTGGTATGCTCGCGCCTCGATCTTCTCCACTGATGTCCCACGGGGGGTAGTGATCAGCTCGGTCAGCGCTCGCCCGATGATTCCGACGAAAAATTCGCCTGCTGCTACACCAGCCGCCGTAATATCACCACCCTGACTGATCAGCCCGGGAGACCAAGCGCGCGGCCGGTCAACTTTGGCCTTGACGAAATTCATCAGATCGGTCACAGCCTCAGGCTTGTTGCCGGGGACAACGAATTCCGTGACACCGCCGTCGACGGCAATTTGGAACGCTTCCTTCGTAGCACCATCAGCGATCCAGCCGCCCTCGCTCTGGGTGTATTCTTTGTGCGTCATCCGCAAACCGACGATCACCGGGATAGGCCAGAAGTTGCAAGCCTCGAGCCACGCCCGCAAGGTAGCGGGGCCGGCCTGCGGGAACAGTATGACTCCGTCCACCTCCGAATCCGCCGCAATTAAAGCAAAGTCCTCCCCAATATCGGGAATGTCGGTTGCAGCCTTCTGGCGGTCCCAGATCACCGGCAAACTCGTCTGCTGGCGAATACGCTTGACCACTGCAGGAACACCAAAACGTTCCGTCAAGGACATCCCAATTTTGTAGCCGACAATACCGGGAACATTGCACGTTCCCAACACCAACCGGTCGAGCATCCACATAGCAGACACATCGCATGCCGGCATGATCCCGCGATCCAACGGGATCTTTTCACGCAAATTATCCAAAATCTCCTTCTCTTTCTCCGTTTTCTTTACGGAAACACAGCCCCGACCAAGTCGGGAATGAATTTGCACTCGGGTTGATTACCGAGCAAGTTCTATATGTACAAAAGGACATAAGCCACTGGCCAAATGGCTTACTTCCTTATCAAGAAATTTATAGCCTAAAGGCCGGACAAAGGCAAATCTCAGGGATTAATTTGCTAGAAAGTATCTAGCAAGAATTCGCTTCGTGATCCGAAAACTCTATCTCAATGTGTCATACTCGGACAGGAGGAGCCATTCATTTTAAAATATAATAGAAAAGGGCGACCCATGATCCGGGTATCCAGGAGCTTTGGTCGATATCTTCATATAATAATATCTGTGCTGCCTGGATTCCCGCCGGAGTTTACCCTGACCTTGTCCAATGGGCAGAAATGACAATGGATGATTTCGGTATTACGGTTCCCTTTTTTGACTTTTCCGGCAAAAAACGCTAATCTTTTGCCACGATATCCCCCATACGAAAGGAACATCAGTATTATGGCAAATTTCCTTGCGCAGCTGAGCAATCGATGGGCTCAGGTAGTCTGGCTGACGATCGTCACCATAGGCAACGAAGGTGATCTGAAGAAGGCGCTCGAGTTGGCCGAGAGCTATAATCACGGCTTCCGCGATCTCGAAGCCCACCTCCCCTACCTCCGGAACATGGCCGGAAGCTCGAACCCGGTCATCTCCCGCGGCTGCATCTTGATGTTAGCCATCTGGCAATCTCCTTCGTCAACGCCAACACACGAGGCCAGAGCAAACCAAGAGGTTTTCTTCGAGGTTGCCGAATCGACAGAAGATGAAGAGTCCCAGCTTCTCGCCAGCTTCGGCCTGATCAAAACCGGCCATGCCATGAGAAACGTCGCCTCTTCAGAGGAAGAATGCGGGAAATTCCAAGAGTTGACCACATGGGCCCATTATTTCGGGCCAAATAACTGCTGGCCTCCTCTCAATCCTTAGCTGCCCCTCTCACATGGCAGTCATCACATTCCCCGCTCCGGCAACCGCCGGCGCGGGGTTATTTTTTTACAAAAAAACTAGACAGCAAGCGAACTCACTGTCTAGCGGCTATGCGGCGGCCAAAACGATACCCAGCCGGCCAAAATATGAAATACGCGACCAAACACTTCCTTCTTGGCCCAAAGTTCATCAGACCGAGTCCATCGCTGAACTGATTTAGGATCGTTAGCGATCCAGGCATAGTACAGCCAAGCGAATACTCCAAGATTGAAGATAATCGCCAAGGACCTTACCGCCATATTCTGGTGAGAGAGTTCAATCGGACGACTCTTCCCCCGCGACCTCATCACTTTGACAGAATCGATTTTGACATCGACGGTAGTGTAGTAGCGTTTCTCAGGATCAAGCTCTGGCAGCCATTTGCTGGACAGACGCACGAACCAATTCCGTTTGGCAATGCTTTTTTTGCCGGGCCAAAGCGCAACTATGCGCCGGCGGTTCGCCTCGACCCATTCCGGTCTGACCAGATAGTGTGCGTAGACAACCTCCCATTGGGCGATAAGCAGACGCTCATTACCCTCCATCAACTCCTTAGATACCTCTGCCAAGTCAAAATTGGACATTCCAGGATTGAATCCGAATCCATCGATCTTTGCCTCCCTGATCCTTGCCAGAGTCAGCATCAGATCGTCTGCAATGATCGGTCTTAGCCATTCCACCAGATACTCATCAGCGATATCTCCCCGTCCAAAAGCTTGAACGAAAATGCAGTCGCAATCATCGATTGGACCCATCAATTTCTGAAGCTTCTCCATATAGCTTCTTTGATTTACAGGAGAGGGACCAAGATAACAGATGAAAAGGAAAAAACACAGACGGAATTTCATGATGGTATTCATATCCCATCTCCTTTCACAAAAGATGCGTCCCAAAAGGGACACATTATAATATAACCACCGAGCTAATTAGTCAATGGCTATTCTCGTGATTCCAAAAACCTTGCTATTTCCCTGTTTCTTATTGTTCGAGGAGGAACGACGAGAACTTTGGTTATTTTTAGTACAGTAACAAGACTTCTCATTTTTAAGAGCACCATTCGAAGAATAAATACGTTTGATAGGGTTTTCGGGAATCACCGTTATTCTAGCACTGCTTTAATTCTCCTTACTCCTGCCGAAGAGCTCTCTTCTTTTGCAATCTTGAATTTGCCCAAAACGCCGGTATGGGTGACATGAGGTCCACCGCAGATTTCGCGGCTAAACGCCCCACCCCCCTGGGGCGTTCTGATAGTATACACTTTTACCTTCTCCCCATACTTTGAATCAAATACACCCATGGCACCGCAGGCTTTGGCATCTTCCAAAGTCATCTCTTCCATATCGACAGGAAGATCTTCTTCTATTTTTTCGTTCACAATGGCTTCCACAGCCGATATTTGGGCCTGCGTCATCTTCTCCGGATAGGAAAAGTCAAAGCGCAGACGCTCTGCGGTAATATTGGCGCCCTTTTGCAAGACAGTACCGCCGAGAACTTGTCGGAGCGCCTGTAAGAGCAAATGAGCGGCTGTATGCAGTTTGGTCGTCTCCTCGCCAGCATCGGCAAGCCCGCCTTTAAACATTCCGGCTGAAGCGGTCCGTGAAAGCTCCTGATGCCTTTTTACCAATTCGTGAAATTGTCTGATAGTGTCAGTCTCGATATTGAGCCCTAGCTTATTGGCCTCTTCCAATGCAATTTCCAGAGGTATGCCAAATGACTGGTATAAATCAAATAAATCGTGAGAAGATAATTCTTTTTTGGAAGAAATTAATTTGAGACCGCTGGCCAATGTTTTCCGAAATTTGGTTTCCTCTTTCTCGAGCTCCACTAAAATAGTGTCATTCCGGACTGCGGCTTGAGATCCGGAATCCAATTCCTTATTATTCTGGATTCCAGCCGGAGCTTTACCCTCGACCTGATCGGGGGCTGGAATGACAGAGCCAAAGTAAACGCCTTCATATATTTCAAAGACCTTTTCGGCGATCTTCGTCGTGAAATTATCCTTGATTCCAATTTCATTTGCTTTTACAACCGCACGTCTAATCAAGCGGCGAACGACATAGCCCCGCTCCTTATTCGAAGGCATAACACCATCGTTAATAGCGAAAACGGCTGCCTTAATATGATCAGCAATAATACGGAATTCCGACTTATAATTTTCATATTTTTTATCGGAAATATTTTCCAAGGCGCCAATTATCGGTACAAATAAATCAGTTTTATAATTATCGTCATATCCGTTCAGGACTGCTAGTGTCCTCTCGAGTCCCATCCCTGTATCGACATTTTTTTGCTTCAACACCTCCAGCTTTCCAGCCGGATTTCTGAAAAATTGCATAAAAACATTATTCCAAATTTCTACCCAGCTGGCATTATCCGGATCAAACCTTGCCGGTACGGGCAAAGCACCGCTCCAATAGAACATTTCCGTGTCAGGCCCGCAAGGGCCGACATCCCCTGGTTTCCACCAGTTATTCTTCTTCGGCAATTTGGCAATTCTTTCCGATTTTACGCCGAGAGAAAGCCATTTATTGTACGATTCCCGATCAAACGGAGCATCTTCATCGCCGGCAAAAACCGAGAAAGCCATTTTTTCTAGAGGAATGTTTAGATAGTCTTTCCCTGTTAGAAATTCAAAACTCCATTCGATCGCCTCCTGTTTGAAATAATCGCCGAATGACCAATTACCCAGCATTTCGAAAAAAGTGTGATGTATAAGATCGCCGACCTCCTCAATATCATCTGTACGAATACATTTTTGGGCATCGGCAAGCTTACTACCTTCGGGGTGTTTCTCCCCGAGAAAATATGGAATTAGAGGAAACATGCCAGCGGTCGTAAAGAGAACTGTGGGATCATTTTCTGGTACCAAAGAAGAGGAGGGTATAACAGAATGTCCCTTCGATTTGAAGTAATCGAGATATTTTTTTCGAAGTGTTCGTGAATCCATAGTTATAGTTTGAAAAGATTGGCAAATAGTCTGGTCCAGATCAGTCCCCTGATCTCAGATTCCTGCGTCTTGGGATCAGACGCTTTCAATTCAACTGGCTGAAGATTTAATTGTTCAGCATAGTAAGTCTGATAGATGCGCTGATAATTCTTGATTTTTTTGACATAATTGCTCTGGCTCACACGATTTAGGAATCCTAGTCGAATCCAACTATCGACACTGCCGGTGCCATTGTTGTAAGCGGCAAGAGCGGCATCAACATTGCCATTGTATTTCGTCAGTAGATCACGTAGGTGAGCCGCACCGAAATTTATGGAAGTTTCAGGATCAAAGATATCATATTTTTTCAGTCCGACTTCCTTGGCCATCGTTGCCGCTGTGCCCGGCATAAATTGCATCAATCCTTGTGCCCCGACTGGCGAAACAGCATTTGGATTGTAGTTACTCTCCTGTAAAATGACCGCGGCCACTAACGCCGGATCAACACCATAAGTCTTTGAATATTGCACGATCCATTCCTGGTATTTCAGCGGATAGACCTGATCAGCAAAAAATTTTGGCAGATATAGATATCCAGCAAAGCCCAAAGCCAACAAAAGAATGGCAATTAGAGAAAAATTGACTATCTTGCGCCGGTTAAACATAATAAACCCTCTTACTTATTTCAATAATATCATAACTCTCTTTTTCTGCAAAATTTAAGAGCTAGATCTAGACAAAATTGCCGCTTAATGTTATAATTTATTCCAAATTCTTTGAATCGAGGTATTAGAATGGGCTTGTCGATTTTTTTCTCTGTTAGGAAAAATACCAACAACTTTAACTATTGTAGCTCAAGAGATAAGTGCCTAAAAACATGATCAAAATGGCGATGCCTCTATGGGCGAGGTGCTTAGGAGCAATCTTCTCTTCCCCGAGCTTAGGCAGAAATATTGTAATTAGAATTCCAAATATTAAAACGAAAAAAGGTTGAAAACCGTTTGAGACGACCGAGACCAAAGCAATAGGCGAAAGCAACAGGGCAAAGTTATAAATCAAGCTACCCCCTGATCCTATAATCTCATTGAACGCAGATATTCCGATGACTCTTTTTCTGTTCTGCCTGAAAAGAAAGGCTAGCTCTTTTCTCCAAGGACTGACTGTTATGAGTAATAACCCGCCGAAAATTGCTAAAGCAAGATATGACCAAAAAGCTGTCCCCCAATAGTTAGTCCGAAGAAGCGCCATTTTGTACAGTAAAACGCTGACTGCACCTAGAAAGGCGCAAGAAATCATTGTTACGAAAACTTCTTTCTTTAGCTTGGGCTTACCTGACGTAAGGTCCAAAGAAAGTGAGATTCCGCCCAGCATAATCAAGCTACAGGCAACAATTTGTAATAGGGTCAGAGTTTCTTTTAGGAATATAAGGCCCAAGATATAATTAAAGATTGTTATGGTCTGATACAACGGAATGACGACAGTAACATCATCCTTGCTCAAGGCCTTGGCATATAGTATCCAGCAAAAAGCAGTGACGAAACTTGATAATGACGTCAATAGTATTCCATAGCCGTCTAGATAGATTTGGTTGTAGAAAATAAAAAAGATCGGGATTGCAATGACCAAACCAATCACAGCAGTCAAAAGCATAAATGAAGCACCGCTAGATTTTTTAAGATACCTTTTGAGCACATACTTTTCAGTAAAATTCGTAATAGCAAAAAAGGCCGGAGGGATAATAGAAAAAATAAGCCAGCTAGAGCTCATTCTATCTCCCTGACAACGAATTGAGTTTCTTTAAGAACAATTGTTTCAAGATTGCCTTCTAAGTCGGTTAAGTCTGCGAGTTCCTTTTCAAAACTCCGGCCATACATATTACCATCTCCATAATGACAAATTGTTTTAACCGGTAAGATTCCAAGACCCTCCTCAATCCGACCTGTGTCTTGATCATAATAATACTTGGCCAGAACATTGGCTCCGGCAGAAGATCCTGCCATAATTTTATTTTGGAATAACGATCCTAAATCATCATACTTACTTAGTACGTCCCTAATTATATGACCGTCCCCTCCTCTGAGATAAAGGACATCGGATTTAACCAATTGATTAAGAAATTTATCTTTGCTAGCTAAAATGAAAGTTATCTTCTTTTTTAATGTCATTCTCGGGCAGGCATCGCTATGACCCGGGAATCCAATTCCTTTTTCTAGATTCCTGCCTGCGCAGGAATGACAATTGATATCGCTAATTTTTTCCTTGTCTTGCTCTTCTAATTTCGTCCATTCTTCCCCTGCCCTAGCGAAATAGCAAAGTAAAATTGTAATCTCATTCTTCTGCAAATTCAAAAATTCCCGGAAGAACTGAGTATTGCTCTCACAATCAATTTTTGTCTGCCCGCCATGTAAAATATATTTGGTCATAATGTTATACGTTTTGCCATAATACTTGATACCAATCATAACCATACGCTTTTTTGCTTGATTTGGCAACAAAAAATAGGGCGTATGACAGCCCTATTTTTATAAGTTTAATATAATTATTTCTTCTTGTCAGTCTTGGCAATCAAGAAATAATAGATCATATCGAGAATGCCGATAGTGTTGATGACTAATAAGACAACAAACCAAGTACTATCGTTCCTTTTGGATGCGCGCCAGAGAGCCAAGCCTTTCCAAATCAATGTCCAGACTGCGATCAAAACAAGCACCCAGCCGGTCGCACCCGAGATCGGAGTACTCGTGTCAATAAGTGATCCAAGATCCATAATCCCTCCTGTTTAAGTTATACCTTTATTATAAACCCAATTGCTCCAATAAAAAAGTAGAGTTACCGGGGAGACCCCGGTAACTCTTAGGTTCATCGAGTGGAGATAGCGCCGAACGGTTTGCGCTAGAAGCACAAAACTTCGTGACCACAGCAAATGCCCACACCACGCTTACCCGCGATGACTTCGCCGATAATTCTCGCATTTTCGCCGTCAACTGTCAGGCGGGTGACCACCTCTTGGGCAACGTCCGGACGCACGACTAGCGTATAGCCGATACCCATATTCACTGTGCGCAAGAGATCCCTGCGGGGAACGTTGCCGGTCTCACTCATCCAGGTAAAAATCTCCGGGACCGCCCAATTATCTTCTGTGAGCACTATCCGGCAACCCTCCGGCAAGGTACGCACGACGTTACCGGGGAGTCCGCCGCCGGTGATATGCGCCATCGCTTGCACCAGATTGTCAGCCAACAACGGGTGGATGGCAGGGGCATAGCAGCGATGTACGCGCAACAGTTCGTCTGCTACGGTCGGTCCCCATGGAAATCTATCCTCGGGACCGAGCTTGGCAATTTCAAAAACGAGCTTCCGGACCAATGAATAGCCGTTGGTGTGCATACCATCCGAGGCCAGGCCAATAACCACATCGCCCGGGCGTACTCCCTCGCCCGTGATGATCTTCTCCCTGTCGATGATACCGACGATGAATCCGGCGAGGTCATACTCGCCCGGAGTGTACATGTCGGGCATTTCCGCCGTTTCGCCGCCGATGAGTGCACAGCCGGCAGCTTTGCAGGCGATCGAAAGTCCTTCGACGACTTGTGCCGCCACCAGCGGGTCGAGTTTGCCCACCGCATAGTAATCCATGAAGAAGAGGGCACGCGCACCCTGCACCAGGATGTCGTTGACACAGTGGTTGACGAGGTCCTGTCCCACCGTCGTATGCCGGTTGGCCATGAACGCCACTTTCAACTTGGTGCCCACGCCATCGGCGCTGGAGACGAGTACCGGAACTTTCATGCCGCCGATGTCCAGCATGAACATGGCGCCAAAAGTCCCCAGCTCCGCCAGCACGGCGGGGGTGTAGGTTCCGCGCACGTGCTCCTTCATCATCTGTACGGCGCGCGCTCCAGCGTCGATATCGACGCCAGCATCTGCATAAGTAGTTGGGGGCTGTTCCTTTTTTTGACCAGTCAAAACTGATACCTCCATATCGTTCGCACTTAGGCGTGGCTTGAAATTACCACAAAAAGTACTTTGTTGTAAATTCACCACTTGGAGAAATAAAAAAGTAGTGTGTCCTTTTGACCCCCATCTGGACACACTACTCGGATAACCGCTCAATAACAGAACAACGATGCCCCCGCCCTGCAAACCGCCAACGAAACAATACTTGCGAATTTCCAGACTGGTGGGCAGAACAACAATACGATGATGATGACGCCCATGGTATTTAGCGCAATTTTTCGTACATTGATAGTCTCATGTGGCGCCCCTCGCAATGACCAATGAGATAGCGGCAACATCGAAAACATGAGGCACCAGATCCAACTGATATCTCCAGAAGACAGCAGGATACAGACCGCATATAATAATGTAATTAAGGCCTGACCTTGCAAAATCTCATGGCCGCTTGGCGAGTATTGAAGGTACTCTCCTGTTTCATTATCAGTAGACTTCACCATAGCCACCACTAACCAACGCATGATGAGCGATGGTAATGAATTCGCGCTCGATATGAGCGCGACCAACACAAGAACAAGTAGGATGCGGATCACCATCGCCGCTCCACTTGCCTGCATACCGATGACAACTGCCGAGAATACGGCGATCGAAACGAACAGTCCGATGGCGGCTATAATTGCCAACCGGTTCCAGTCTAACCGCGATATCATGACGATTTTCCTCCTCCGAAGTCTTTGGCTTGGCGTTCCCTACTTTATATATCAATTGCTTTATTTAATCAAATTTTATTAATCAATGATTCCATGTAATCACTCCAAAACTTGAAAGCCATGAATGCATTAGGAAATCCATAATAGAAAAAAGGGAAATTTTCGATATAATAAAGACCTAAATGTAAATATAATGAAAGGGATTCTATGGTCCATGAAGCAAACGACACTGGCCGAGAAGAATACAAAGTCTCAGGTGCCGATATTCTCAAAAAGATCGAAGATATTATCAGAGCAGGCAATGCACGCAGAATTATAATTCAAAATGAAAAGGGTGAGACAGTTATGGAGTTTCCAGTCACTGTCGGCGTCGTCGGCATAGTTCTCGCACCCATTTTGGCAGCTGTCGGCGCTATCGCAGCTTTAGCCGCCAATTACACTGTTGTGGTCGAAAAAAGAAAATAAAAGGGGACGAGGCGGCTCCTGCCGCTCCATCCCCATGAACTCGAAGGTGTTTCCCTTCAGTCTGTAGGGTCCCTCTCTGCTTTCCGTTGTTTACTTTGAACCGCAATTATCAAGTGCGCGATCTCCCAGGACAAGTCCCCAAGCCGGCTCATCGGCACTATGATCTCAGGATGCCATGCTTTTGCGCGGTAGCATACACCGATAACCTTTTCCCGTCCCGAGTCGGCTGGCTCGATCAAAACTCCAAACCTCCCCTCAACCATCCCATCATGAAGCAAAATTCTATTAATTGACTTCGCTTCCTGGGAATCAAGACCCCGGAGCTGGAAACTGATGCCCCGAAGAATCCGGCGTAAGCACATCCGCTTCATGCCGTCATACACGCCGACCCAGAGACCTGCCCATACCGCTAACAAGCATAGGCCGTAAAGTAGCTTCTCCCCGAGAACGGGCTCGGCAGCGATATTGAGTATCCTCGAAAGCAGACAATAGAGCCCGGTAGCCACCAGAAGTGAACAAAACAGAACATACGCTTTCACTGTCATACCTCCAATATCAAGCGTTTGTTTGTTTATAACACAAAAAAAGCCAGGCAGCCATATTTTTACTAAAAACAAAATTACATCTTCATAAAATCAGGCAACAGTTTCTTCCGATTTCTCATACCGATCGTATATTGATCTGGATTTTCTTCTAAGTCTTTCATAAAGAGATCAAACTCAATCCATCTGATCGCTTCGACCTCTGACTCCTGGATTGTAAATGCCTCTACTGGCAAATCCAGCGTGGTAATAAACCAATGGGCAAAATAGCGGTGCTCAGCCCAAGTCACCCGCTCCTTCGGCCCGATAGTCATTTCTAAATCACGAAGCCCCAACTCCTCTTCTGCTTCCTTGATAATGTTCGACTCATACGTCTCACCCTCTTCAACGGTTCCCGCCACCGCCGGGCCCCATTTACCCGGATCATACCGCTTCGTACGCTTCCGCTGAGCTAGAAGTATTTCGCCCTTTGAATTCTTTATCCACAAGCCAGTCACACGGTTAAATTCGTGGTCCTCCACTTCTGTTTTCTCCTTGACGCCGATGACTACGTCATTTTCATCAACTACATAAATTTTTGGCATTCGATTCTTGCACAATTAATTATGGAAAAATTCTACGGAAACCTAAATACACCTTAATATCTTTATTAGATCTCCGCTAAAACTACAACATAATTCTTACCGTACTTTTTGGCGCATTTTGGGCAGGTCGTGTAATAAAAATATATTTTCTTTGCCTCTTTGCCCTGACCTTTGACATAGTTGAGCATTTCCTTATACCAGACAGGAGCGTCCTTGTAGGGGCCTTCGAAGACCTTGGTTAGGTAGGTGCCGGAGAGTTTTACGCACTCAAAACCGGGCACTTCTTTGGTCACAGGAATAAATTGCTCGCTCTTCCAGGGAGAATATTCAAAAGACAGTAAAACAAAATCCTTATCCGGAACTTTAGCATCAGCTGCCTCGATCGCTTTCCACATCCGGGTAATCACCTGGCCCATATTCAGCGGGATATGCATGATAGAACGAACATAATCGGTCATAAATAGTCTATCTTTCCAAACCACCTCTTTCTCGTCCCACGGAGCGGGATCGAACTTTGGGCAACATATCTCTTTTTCATCTACCATAGACCTCCTTATTTAACTCTTGTTTTAATTATACCAAAACCAAAGTTGGATAATCCAATCAGCCACGAAATTTAATTTCGTCAAGAAAATGTTGCATTTGGAAGCAAAAAGTGGTAGAGTCCTGGTTAAATAAAAACTCAAAAAATCTTCTTGGAGGTCAGCCATGTTGTCAGAAACCCAGCAAGCAGTACCACCCCGGGGATTCCGAACCCGCAAAGAAGAGATCCGGGCTCTGTTCGACAACAACCCAAGCGCCGTTCTCGGCCAGAATGATCTGGCCACGAGACTGGGTATTCACCCAGACCAGCTCACGGATGGGTTGTCCGAACTGGTCGTGGAAGACTACCTGATCCTGCGCCATGACATGTATCAGCGCCGCCGCTGATACCCCTCCCGTTCGGCCCCGGCAGATCACGAATCTGCCGGGTATTTTTTTGCCCTGAAATCTTCTATTTCAAAATGCCACCAAGACAGACGCTTGGTGGCATCACTTGAGCTTACTTTTCTTGCTCTTCGGCTTCTTTTCCCTCTTCTATCAGTTCGCGGACTCTCGGACCACCCTTTTGCCCGCCTTTGTGGCCGATCTCTTCGTAAAATTCATGACCATGTGTTTTCTTGGTAGCCTCGCCACCGCGGTGTCCCGCCTCACGAACAGTTATATTTCCTTTTTCATTATTGTTTGCCATAATATCTCCTTCCACTCCTCATTTTGACTCGTCCGACAAAATATTCATTGTAAAAATTTTTAAAAAAAGTAGACTTCGTACAATTTATTTTTTATACCAATTAAGTTAATATTTATTCATTACTAACCAAAGGAATCGATGATTGATGAAGCAAATTTGCAACGAGTTGGCATCCACTGTCTGATTTTGAATAGTCGGAAACAATATTTAGTCTTAAAACGAAGTGCCGATGATGATCATGATCCTAAACATTGGGATTTGCCGGGAGGCGGAATTGGCCAGCATGAAGGCATCTCCGAAGGGCTGAAAAGAGAAGTTATAGAAGAAACGGGATTATCAATAAAGGATATAAATTTGATCGGAGCTTATACTTGTGACGAAGGACGGCTGCAGCTCTCTGCTTTAGCCTATCTGGAAAGTGGCCAAGTCAGACTAAGCGACGAACATAGTGAGTACAAATGGATCGATCATAGCCAACTCATAAAAATTGATCCTGCCGGCCTTCACTTGGTCGCTGCCAAATGTTTTATCGAAGGCGGAGAAAAAGTCACTACGTACGAAGAGCTGACTAAATAGAATTTTTGCCTTATACAAAAAAGATCCTGGTCAACCCCCTTAGAAGGTCGACCAGGATGCCGGGAATGCAGAGGGCCTATTATCCCTCTGCTTGCTCGTTGTTGATGATCTGCTCGAGCAAACATTTTACCGGGCGATCGACGTCCGTAGCGTCCATGATCTCTCCGGCAAGCGAGACGACCGAAGAGTAGTCATGGTTCGGATCAGGGTCAGATCCGACCAGTTGCCATGCCAGCTGGACAGCAGTGAGGCTGCCAACTCCCATCGGGTCCCGTTGCACCACTCGGAGACATGCCAGAGACAGCTCAAGAGTCAACGAGTAACCGTTGACACCGCTAATTTCGTCCCAGAAATAGCGTTGGTCCTCGGCAGAGAAGCTTTCCTGGACCATCGAGATGATGGCACAGAGCACCTGAGGATCGCCGCTCTCCGCCACTTCGATCAAGTCGCGAATTGCGTTGTTCTCCCTCAGGTACATATCGATTTCCACTACAGCAGGTCGTTGGCCATCTCGAGGCAGTTGACCGATCTGTCTCAATCGGTCTAACAAAGTTGTATTCACCTGTCATACCTCCACTCATATACCACCTAAAACTTTATCAATATTATGAACCGTGAATCCGAAAATTATTCTCTGAGCTCAAAAAAGAGCACACATCCTCAAATCGTTGTATAATTATTCGTGAGCCGAATAAAACAAAAACAAAATGGAGGAAAATTATGCTCTCTTTATGT